>Ga0099364_10009791_pt1 | contig 13272 bp, 12 predicted proteins | sample TergutTh196P3_FD_73070 | JGI IMG/M metagenome (GOLD analysis project Ga0099364, IMG submission 73070) | Microcerotermes parvus P3 segment gut microbial communities from Pointe-Noire, Republic of the Congo - Th196 P3 | ecosystem: Host-associated > Arthropoda: Insects > Digestive system > Gut ...
CTTCTTCACATTCAGTTTCCTTGACAAATTATACCGAAACATGTTTACCAGGTCAAACGACGTCCAGTCAAGCGGTTTATTAAAACAAAGCGCTACTCCCTCAATAAAATCCATTTCCCTATTTCAAAAACGAAACAATCACAGTAAACAATCCGATCGCAATGCAATAATACGCGAAATAGATCAGTTTGCTGTTTTTTACCAATCGAATCATCCAACGGCAAGCCAATAAGCCCGAAACAAAGGCAGCCATAAAACCACATACCAAAACCCAGGGCGAAATCCCTAATGACTCCGTCGAAAAATGTCCTTTCCGTAAATCAAGAACAGCCTCTCCAAGCACCGGAAGAATCACCATCAGGAAAGAAAACTTGGCAACCGCCTCTTTTTTGTTTCCCAGCAGCAAGCCGACGGCAATCGTCGAACCCGAACGCGACAGACCGGGCAAGACGGCGATAGCCTGCGCCAAACCTATCAGACAGGCATCTTTGAATGATAGTTTCTCTTTTTGACGGGGGATGACAAAATATGAAAAAGTTAGTAAGATTGCCGTAAGCAACAACATCACGCCAACTAATAATAAACCGCTTCCAAATAAAACTTCTACATGCTTTTTAAAAAATAACCCGACAATGCCGACCGGAATCATCGATAACACGATTTTACAGACCATTTGGGTTTCGGTATTCCATTTGAATGAAAAGCATCCTTTAAAAAGTACGGATACTTCATGCCATAACACGCAAATCGTACTCAACACCGTAGCGGCGTGAACCACCACGGCAAAAGCCAGATTTCCCTCTCCGCTATGTCCGAACAATGTGCCGAGAATGGCTAAATGCCCGCTGCTGCTTACCGGAAGAAATTCCGTCAGGCCCTGAACGACGCCCAATACAAGCGCTTCAATCCAGTTCATCCTTTTGCTGTCTGGTTATTGGGTGTTTTGCCGCTTTTTTTCAGAATGGCATACATCATTAAAAGATAACCAATCATGACGATGATCGGCGCTACCACAATACGTCGCGGGCTGAATATTTCCGGGTTGAATGAAATGCCGTCGGCAGGCGGACCGCCGCCGCTCATCAATACAAATCCCACAATGACAAAAACAATCGATATTCCGACCCAAATAAAATTATCTTTCCCAAAAGCAAAATCCCGTTCCATAGCGTTTTTTTTTATGATTAATATCTTTTTTAAATAGAATACATTTTCCCTCTTTCCATACGCAAATACCGGTTTACAGCAAAAAAAGCCGCGCCAATGGAGAGTAAAATCCCAAGCGCCAACACCACAATATAGATAATGCAGAGACCTTCCCAGCGAATGATCTGCTCCAATCCCAATAATTCCTGTTGCAAATAATATAACGCTCCTTCCAGCATGAAAATTGCTAAGATTCCGGCAAAAAAACCGCTCGAAATATTATATTTGATAAAAGGCTTGCGGATAAAATCCGGCGTAGCCCCCACCAATCGCATTGTATAGATCAAAAAACGCTTCGAATAGATTAGCAACCGGATCGTATTATTAATGAGTGTAAATGAAATCAGCATCAGGACAAGAATCAGAATAACAAGTACAAATCCTATCTGTTTGATGTTGTTATTCACCATCTGCATCATGTCTTTTTGATAAAGCAAATCCGATACATTGGCGTCGGAAGTCAGTTTTTTTTCGATAATCTGCAAACTGTCCACATTGGCATATTCCGATTTCAACTTCACTTCGATGGAGGCATGAAACGGATTAAAACCGAGAAAAACCTGCGGATCTTCACCCAACTCCGCTATCATCTCTTCCGCTGCTTCTTCTTTAGATATATAGTTTGTTGACTTGATAAAAGGGAAAGCGTCTAATGACTGTTGCATTTGTTGAACCTCCCGGTTTGTGATACCATCTTTTAAAACAATGGAAAAAGAAATATTTTCCTTCATATAGACGGAGAGTTCATTGCTTAACAATCCGACAATAAAAACCAACCCCATCAAAAACAACACAAACGAAATGCTGATGATGGCAATCAGACGTGAATTGAAAAAAGTAACAGGAGGCTTTTTTCTGTTTTCCGCCATTATGTCGTATTTTTTTTATACATACCTATCACAGGTGAGAAAAGTGCATAATCTCCCCTATTTCGCCACAAAAATAATCAATAATTTAGAAAAATTTGCATAAAAATGAAATTTTAATCACTCCAACTTTGAATTTTTTTTGTATCATGCCTTTCGTAGATTATTTACCGAAAAGCGTAGCCGAAGTCACATCGGTAATCTTTATCTGAACAAACTGGCCAACGTGGCAATCCCGCTTATCAAAAACGACCACTTTGTTCTGTTCGGTACGTCCGAACAATTGTTCGCATGAACGCTTGGAAAAACCTTCGACCAAGACCTCAAACGTTTTACCGATATCGCGACGATTACTTGTTTCCGAAAGTTGATTCTGCAAATCAATCATGCCTTGCAGCCGTCTGATTTTTACATTTTCAGGCACATCATCCGGCAGATGGTTGGCAGCATACGTACCGGGACGCTCCGAATATTTGAACAAAAAAGCCGAATCAAAACCAACATCGCGCATCAGCGACAGCGTAGCCTCGTAATCCTCTTCTGTTTCGGAATGAAACCCGCAAAACAAATCCGTCGAAATCGCACAATCCGGTATGACCCTGCGAATAGCTGCGATTCGTTCCAGGTACCATTCCCGTGTATAGTTACGGTTCATTAATTCCAATATCCGCGAACTGCCCGACTGGGCGGGTAAATGAATATGTTTGCATATATTTTGATAAGCAGCCATGACATGCAAGGTTTCATCGCTCATATCTTTCGGGTGGGAGGTGATGAAACGAATACGCATTTCCGGCGTTTCTTTCGCTACACATGCCAGCAATTGAGGAAATCCAATCACCTGACCTTCAGTTTTATAACGATATGAATTTACGTTCTGACCCAGCAAGGTCACTTCGCGGTATCCTTGTTTTTTTAGTTCGTGCACTTCATCCAGAATGCTTTTGATGTCGCGACTTCTTTCACGACCGCGTGTGTAAGGAACTACACAATAGGAACAATAATTATTACATCCCCGCGTGATAGATACAAAACCGGAAATTCGTACTCCCCCCATTTTTAATGGTTTCACATCGCTGTAGGTTTCCTGAGTTGATAACGCTATATTGATTGCCTTTTCGCCGCGTTCAACCGCTCCCACAAGGTTGGGTAAATCCATATACGAATCCGGTCCTGCCACCAAATCTACGCCATGGTGATGAATCAGTTCGTCTTTGAGCCGCTCAGCCATGCAGCCCAATACGCCAATTATCAGGTTTTTTCGTTTTTTTCGAAATGACAGAAGATATTGCAACCGATTAAGCGCCCGCTGTTCGGCATTATCGCGCACCGAACAGGTATTGACAAAAATGGCGTCTGTTTCTTCGATATTTTCCGTTACAGTATACCCTAAAGTCTGCATTATAGACGCAACTACCTCACTATCTGCCACATTCATCTGACAACCATACGTCTCAATATATAATTTCCGCTCCGTATATTCTTTTATTTTAAAATCTTTCATAAAAAAAACGTCTTATCTGAAATAAATACCTATCTTTGGGAGACAAAAGTAATCAAAAGTAATCAAACAGGTATGGACGAATTTGGAGATTGGATCTATATTATTCTCATGGTGGTGGTTGGAATCAGCAGTTTGTTTAAATCCATCACGAAGAAAAAAGAACAACAGCCCGTGCAAAAACCTGTTCCTAAGCCTTCTCAACAGTCTTTTCCTGTTCCATCTGTTCCAACAAAAAAAAGCAGACAAGCGCCCCCGCCGGTTCCGGAACATTTGAGACAGTCATTCAGTTCGCTTTTTTCATCTTCAACTAAAGCAGAAAGTATACAAACCGAAATAGCCTTCATACCGGAACAAGAAAACACTTTAGCAGATGAATTGGACTTAACCGACGCCGAAACTTTCCGTAAAGCAATTATCTACTCGGAAATAATAAACAGGAGGTATTAACAATTTAGATGTTCAGCCATCGAAAAATGATGTATTTTTAGAAAAACACACTCCTTTTCTGCAATTCATTTCAAAAAAAGATGGCGGTTTACGTTTTTTCTTTACTTTTGTACTTCAAATGCAAGCAACAAAAAAAAAGTTACACAAACGATTCATGCAATTGCCGATATACATTCATTTGTTATCGGCTATACTCGTTTTTTGTCTTATCGTCTTGATTGTTTTAAAGGGGCTGAACATCTATACGCTCCATAGTCAGACGATTATTGTTCCTGAAGTGAAAGGATTGCAATTGGAGGAAGCCTCTGTTTTTTTGGAGAATAGCAGGTTTCGATACTATGTGATAGATTCGATTTATACCAACGAAGTCAAACCCGGAGCCATTGTGGAAATGATACCGACTTTTGGTTCAAAGGTAAAAAAAGGCCGCATTGTATTTATTACGTTAAATGCCAAAAATGCGCAAAGCGCTGCAATCCCGGATGTAAATCAAGTTTCTTTCCGGGAGGCATACGCCCGCATTCGTGCACAAGGGTTTACATCCGTCGAAACAAAATATGTTCGCGGCCAATTCAGGGATTTAGTCATCGGGGTAGAGTTTCAGGGCAGAGACTTAAGTCCGGGTGAATTGGTACCGCTCACATCGGGCTTAATCCTGAAAGTCAGCGATGGAGGGCAAGAAGGATCGGAAGAAACTCAATCGGAAGAAACGGAAACAGTAGAAGACAACTGAATGCCGGTTTTACGTATGGACGAATTAACAAAATCAGAAGATAATCTTACCGACGATTTCTTTGAACCCGACGAAGATGCGTTTGAAGAACAGCCATTGTATGAGCATTTTCGCTTTATCGCTGACAGGAAACAATCATTGATTCGGATTGATAAGTTTCTGATCGATAGGATGATGAATGTAAGCCGGAATCGTATTCAGTTGGCAGCCGAAGCAAATTGTATCCTTGTCAACGACAAAGCCGTCAAAAGCAATTACCGGATCAAGCCTTTAGACGTGGTTTCCATCGTTATGGCGCGTCCACGACTTGAAATCGAAATTGTGCCCGAAGACATTCCGCTATCTATTGTTTATGAAGACGATGATTTATTAGTAGTCAATAAACCGGCCGGATTGGTCGTTCATCCCGGACATGGGAATTATTCCGGAACGCTTGTCAATGCGCTTGCCTGGCATCTGAAAGACGACCCGCATTACGACGCTGCCGATGCACGGGTCGGATTGATCCACCGGATTGATAAAGATACGTCAGGACTGCTTGTGATTGCCAAAAAACCGGAAGCCAAAGCATATCTCTGCCAGCAATTCTTCCTGAAAACTACGCATCGTAAATACATTGCCATGGTCTGGGGAATTATGAAAGAAGACACCGGAACGATTGAAGGGAATATAGGACGCGATCCGCGCGACCGGATGGTGATGACGGTCTTTCCCAATGGAGATCAAGGCAAACCGGCAATCACCCATTTCCGGGTTTTGAAACGATTAGGCTACGTAAGCCTGTTAGAGTGCCGGTTGGAAACAGGACGTACGCACCAGATCCGCGCACACATGAAATCTATCGGACATCCTGTTTTCAATGACATCCGGTACGGAGGTGATCAAATACTGAAAGGCCAACACTTTTCCAAATACAAGCAGTTTGTTCAAAATTGTTTCACTGTGTGTCCGCATCAGGCATTACATGCCAAGACATTAGGGTTTATTCATCCCTCGACCGGCAAAGAACTGCTTTTTGACTCGGAAATACCCGATGATATGCAGACATTGATCTCCAAATGGGAACATTACGTAAATAATAAAGAGGTATGAAAAAGAAGAAAAAGAATGTTGCAATTATAACGGGAGGCGATTCCTCCGAATTTGGCGTATCCTTGCGAAGTGCCGAAAATTTATACGCTTATATCGACAAAAACAGGTATAACGTTTACTTGGTTTTCGTGACTAAGGAGGCATGGGTAGTCCTGACATCCGACATTGATTCTCCTTCTCCTCCTTCGGAGAACTCCCCGGAAAATCCCGATAAACCATTCCAACTTATCGGAGAGTTTCAAGGGACGGCCATCAATAAAAACACCTTCAGTTTCCAAAAAGGATATGCGACCGTGCAGATTGACTTTGCCTATATCACCATTCACGGAACGCCGGGAGAAGACGGACGGTTGCAGGGCTATTTCGACATGCTCGGAATACCCTATTCAACATGCGGCGTATTGACAAGCGCACTTACATTTAATAAATACGTCTGCAATCAGTTTTTAAAAAGCCGGGGTATTACCGTTGCCGATTCGATCCTTGTACAAAAGGGGCAGCCTGTTGATTCCGAAAAGATTGTTAAAGAATTGGGCCTTCCTCTTTTTGTCAAGCCGAATGAAGGAGGAAGTAGTTTCGGCATCACGAAAGTCAAAGATACTTCTCAAATTCAGGCCGCCGTCGAAAAAGCCTTCGATGAAAGCGATGAAGTGATCATTGAACGTTTTATTTCGGGAATCGAAGTGACATGCGGATGCTATCGGAAACGAAACAAACTCATTGTTTTGCCGTTAACCGAAGTAGTTCCCGAGAACGAATTTTTCGATTATGGCGCCAAGTACAATGGCGAGGTTCAGGAGATAACTCCGGCGCGCATATCAACCAAATTAACCGGGCGGATTCAGCGTGAAACGAAAAAAATCTACGACTTCATCGGAGCCAAAGGAATCATACGGATCGACTACATGGTCACACCCGACAAAATCCCTGTGATGCTCGAAGTGAACACAACGCCGGGCATGACGGCTACAAGTTTTATCCCGCAACAAGTACAGGCAGCAGGACTGAATATGACAAAAATAATGACAGATATAATTGAAAATAAATGAAAAATAATACATATAATTTTGACGACATTCGTCCGCTGAATGAAAATGAAGTAAGCGCCGCCATCGAAGAGCTGATTACCACTGAAGGACTTCAGGAAGCCTTGCGGTACATCGTTCCAGCGCTCGACTGGGAGGCATTGACACAAAAAATGCGCCTATGCAAAACGAAAGAACAGTTCAAATCGACCATCTGTTACGATTTAGTATACATAGTCGCTAATCTAAGTACCTCCGCATTGACGATATCCGGAGGAAACCGATTGCCCAAGAGTGCCTGCACGTTTATTTCGAATCACCGCGATATTGTCTTAGATGCAGCTTTCCTTAATGTTCTGCTTTATGATATCGGACACGGACTGACGCAGATAGCCATCGGCGATAATCTGATGATTCATCCCTGGATCAAACCGCTTGTCCGGCTGAACAACAGTTTTATTGTGAAACGTAATGTGGCTGTACGTCAAAAACTGGAGGCAAGTAAAAAATTATCGGCCTATATCCATCACACGATTAAGGACACGAAAGAATCCATCTGGATCGCCCAACGTGAAGGAAGAGCCAAAGATTCGAACGATACGACCCAAACAAGTGTGCTGAAAATGCTTAATATAGCAGGCGAACAGGATGTCCTGACCAATCTTATGTCGCTGAATATCGTCCCAATAGCTATTTCGTACGAATACGACCCATGCGATTATCTCAAAGCACAGGAATTTCAGATGAAACGTGACAATCCGGATTTTGAAAAAAGTAAGCGGGACGATTTGTTAAACATGGAAATGGGTATTCTGAAACCTAAGGGACGTGTGCACTTTACGATTTGCAATCCGATAAACCCGACATTGCGGGCGCTCCCTCCCCAATCAAACAAAAACGAATTGATAGCCGATATCGCTTCGGTGATCGACCGGGAAATCTATGCCAATTACCGGTTTTATTCATGTAATTATGTGGCGTATGATATGTTGTATAACACCCTGCGTTGTAGTTCAAATTACGACCAACAGGAGAAAGAGTTGTTCGAAACCTATATGCAACAACAAGTAGACAAGATTGACATTCCGAACAAAGATGAAATTTTCTTGCGCAACAAACTGTTAGAGATGTATTCGAATCCGTTGAAGAATCATTTGGGAAACTGACGACATCCCCTTGCCCTCTTCAAAAGGGAGAATTGGGGAATCAAAAATGCGAACATATCTGTAAATTATGCAAAAATTTTGTAATTCTGTCTGAAAGCTATGAAAATATTCGCCGTCGGTATGAATTATGCCTCTCACAATAAAGAGCTAAATCATTCGTTAGAATTAACGGAGCCTGTTATTTTTATGAAAGCCGATTCGGTATTAAAAGACGGAAAGCCTTTTTTTCTTCCCGACTTCTCGTCCGAAATACATTACGAGACGGAACTTGTCATCAAAATCAGCCGGCTTGGTAAAAATATTGCTGAACCGTTTGCCCATCGTTATTACGATGAAGTGACGGTAGGAATTGACTTTACAGCGCGTGATCTGCAAAAACGACTCCGAAACCAACAACTGCCTTGGGAACTCTGCAAAGCATTTGACAATTCGGCCGCTACGGGAAAATTTCTGCCGTTAGAGCGTTTGGGGAATGTCAATCGCCTGCCTTTTCATTTGGATATCAACGGACAAACCGTTCAGCAAGGCAACACGCAACAGATGATTTTTTCAATCGATAAAATCGTTGCTTACGTGAGCCGTTTTTTCACCTTGCGAATGGGTGATCTGATTTTTACAGGCACGCCCGAAGGAATAGGGCCTGTAAAGATCGGCGACCACCTTCAGGGATACATTGGAAATATGAAATTGCTTGATTTTTTTGTACGATGATAGGATATATTTTCAGCACAGAGACACAAAGAACGCAGAGTTACACAGCGTTTTTTTCTCTGTGTCCCTCTGTGCCCTCTGTATCTCTGTGCTGAATAAATAAAACAAAAATGAAAAAGGTATTATTAAGTTTCCTGCTAACCTGTTTTACGCTCATAACAGCATGGGCTGATGGAGGTTTGTATACTCCCAATTCAGCCCTTTCAACAGGAAAATGGGTAAAAATCAGAGTAGAAGAAACAGGAATATATAAACTTACCTACGCCGAATTAAGAAGAATGGGATTTTCGGATCCTGCCAAAGTGTCCATTCACGGATACGGCGGTTGGATGTTGGACGAAAATTTCGCCAGACCTTATGTGGATGATGTACCTGCCACCGCCGTATGGCGAGGCAACGACTACCTGCTGTTCTATGCCAAAGGGCCTGTCAAGTGGTCGTACGGTGAAAAATCCTACGAGAACAGCCCTACCCGTGTCACTCAATTTCATCACGAAAACAATCCCTATTCAAATTACGGATATTATTTCGTTACAGACGAGACGTCGGCGAATGATATGACAACCATTGCATCCGTCAGCAGCGGCGCCTCACTGCAAATCGGCACGTTTGATGATTACATGGTGTATGAAAAAGAGCAATTTTCGGTCAATCAATCAGGCAGGGAACTGTTTGGCGAAAGTTTTGAAAGCAATACTTCCCAGACATTTTCTTTTTCGATACCGGGAATTACCGACGAAGAGGGGCGCGTAAGTTTCCGGTTTATATCGAAAGCCGTCGGTTCGGTTGGCAACGTAGCGCTCGGTATTGACGGCAACGAAATAATGAGCGGTTCGATACGGATTGACAATAACGGCTATACAACCGGCGTCGAATACGGTAATTCCACCGTATGGGGCGGCAGCAAAAATGAAAACACACGGGTCACAATCACCTATAATCCGTCCGGGCATAAAAGTCATTTGGACTACATCGTCCTCCAGATGAAACGGACATTGCAATCGTATGCTCAAAACGGAAAGCCATATACATTTTTCCGCAGTGTGACGGCACGCAACAACGTGTCAACGTTTACCATCCGCAATGCCACGTCTGACATGCTTGTATTCGATGTGACGGACGGCCTTAACCCTGCGTTGATGGAAACCGCATTAAACGGATCGGAACTCTCTTTCACCATTCCGGCGGGTAATATAGTAAGGGAGTTTGTAGTGGTCGACCTGTCGAAGACATTTATTACCCCCGAAACAGTCGGTCAGATTACCAATCAAAACCTGCATGCACTTCCTCAAACCGATATGGTGATTCTGGCGCCTCGTGCCTTTGTCAGCGAAGCCAATCGCTTAGCTGATTTTCACGTGACACATAACCCCATCATTCATCGTATCATTGTTGTTACTCCCGAGCAGGTTTACAACGAATTCTCAAGCGGCACACCCGATGCTACTGCTATCAGGCGTTTCATGAAAATGTTTTACGACAGGAGAACATCTGAAACCGATACCCCAAAATTTCTCCTCTTATTTGGAGCGGGGTCGTATGATAATCGCCGCTTGACCGATGTGTGGAGAAGAATCCCCACGGATAACTTCATCATAACGTATCAAAGTCAAAATTCACTCAACGAAAATTCGTATGTGATGGATGATTATTTCGGTTTTTTGGACGACAACAGTGGCGGATCGACTAATTACACCGACAATATCCTGCTCGGTATTGGCCGTTTCCCCGTACAAACCGTTTCTCAGGCCAAAACAGCCGTAGATAAAGTGATTGCTTATATGGAAAATAAAAACGCCGGTAACTGGAAAAACAACCTTACCTTTCTGGCCGACGATGGAAGTAATCTTGATAGCTATACGATCTTACACATGAATCAATCCAACAGGCTGGCCGACAGTTTGGCACAAAGATATCCGGAATATCTGATAAACAAATTATTTTTCGACGCGTACAAAAAATCAACCACCGGAGGACGAACAACCTATCCCGATATCGAAGCAGGCCTTCAGAAACAGTTGAAAGAAGGAACCATGATCTTGAATTATACCGGTCATGGTAATAAAGAATCGTTAAGCGATGAACGTGTCATCACCATTTCAGACATCCGGCAGGCAACATATCCTTATCAACCTCTGTGGATTACGGCGACCTGCGATTTTACGCCCTTTGATGGTCCGGATATTTCCGCAGGCGAAGAAGTATTCCTGAATTCGAAAAGCGGAGGAATCGCACTTTTTACAACTACACGGGTGGCCTATTCGGAACCAAATTTCAGAATCAACGAATTACTTTTGGAAAACCTGTTCAAAAGAGAAAACGAGCGACGGCTTACGCTTGGGGAAGTGATCAGAGCAACGAAACAAACCTACAGACAAGAATCAAGGCTCCGGTTCACACTGATTGGCGATCCGGCGCTGACACTCTCCTTTCCCGATTACAGGATTAACATAACCGAAATCAACGGAAAGGCTGTTTCGAATGAATCATTTGATTTCAAGGCCTTGGAAAGAATTACCGTCAAAGGAGAAATTTTAGAACTTACCGGAAATAAAGCAACCGGTTTCAACGGCATGCTTTATGCAACCATTACCGACAGCCGTCAAACCATTACCACACTTGATAACAACCGGACAGGAAACACATTTCAATACGATGATTATCCCAATATATTATACAAAGGGAATGAAGAAGTGAACAATGGCGAGTTTGCGTTTTCATTTACCGTTCCCAAGGATATTTTGTATTCCAATCAACCAGGGAAAATGAGTTTATACGCATTGGATCAGCAGGCAAACATCGAAGCACAAGGCTCCTTCCTGCAATTTCGTGTAGGAGGAACAGCCGACAATCCCGACTTAGGTACCGAAGGGCCTGAAATACGGTCGTTGTATCTGAACGACAGCGCCTTCACAGACGGAGGAAAAGTAAATGACACACCATTCTTCGTAGCCGTTCTATGGGATCAAAACGGAATCAACATAGCCGGAAGCAGTATAGGACATGATATAACGCTTGTCATTGATAATAATCCGTTGCTCAGCTATAACCTCAATTCCTATTACGAGATTATTCCCGGAACAAACGGCGAAGGAACTGTCCGATTCTCCATTCCATCCCTGCCTGCAGGCATCCATACCGCCGAATTTAAGGCGTGGAATGTACTGAATCAGTCTGTGACAGAAACTTTCTCATTCGAGGTTGTAGATGGATATAAACCGCACATAATTAACCTGATAGCGGCTCCTGTTCCGGCACGCGAAAGTGTAAACTTCCTGCTCACTCATAGCCTGCCCGAATCAAGGATGACCGTCAATATCCGTGTCTACGATCTGACCGGACGTCTTCGTTGGGAATATGAAGAAACAGCCGCCTCCGACCTTTTCCAGGCGCATACGGTAACATGGGACCTGACAGATGGTCGTGGCGCAAGGCTTCTCCCGGGCGTCTATATCTACCGCGCCGCCATTCGTACCGGAACTTCGACCGAAGTAACGGAATCGAAAAAATTAATTATTCTGGGAAGATAAAATAACGTTAGAAAGATATTTTGTTTATATTCAAAGGATTATACTCTACGTTATTGCGATCATGCGAAACAATCTGTCAAATTCAGCATATTGAATGATAAATCTTTCGTAAAACATCTCTGATCCATGTTTTATAACTAAACTTGCACAATACAAGATGAGTATGAGGATATATATTCGCTGTTATAAAGTTATATGCCCGGTCTAAATCAACTAACATACAGTGTGAATTGTTGAAAAAGAAAGTTTGGATAATGCCGTTTTCGATCAACATCTTTTCCGAATCATCTGCAAAATTACTGTATCCGCTTTTTCTGGTAAAAAAAAGCCGTTCTTTTACGGATACATTTCCATCTTCGTCAATGTAATTGATATAGTGTTTTACATATTTTCTATACTTGACTTTGATTTGTTCTTCGCAATAGTGAGCAAACGTAAAACTCTTTATCAAAGGCAAATCAATAATCAGCATTTTTGCCTTGTTATGATGCAACCAACCGAAGACTGAATTCCTTCCGAAAGTGCTGGGGTCGTCTATTTGCTTTAGAAGAGCCGAAGAGGCGCCCCAAACCATAAATGAATGAAATGGGTCTTGGGTACGAATGAAACTTGGGTCTTTCCATGCAGCCACAGATAAAGAACCTGTATTGGGCTTGGATTTTTTATAGTGAAACGTATCTCCGGAAACAAGATTATCATTGAAGGCATAAAAAAGTAAAGTGCCCGAAGACAACTGTTCTTTAAAACTGTGAATGAATGCTTTGGTACTAAATCTTTTTCTTAACGATATTTCATGTGAAACAAGCCGCGTTATATCGCCGGTAATAAGCAATATATCATTTTCTTTGAGTGATAATTCTTTTGCGATGTTTAAATAGTCGCTGCTCATACGTGAAAAATGTGTACTTTTGTAAAACGAAATATAATCCTGTTTAGTATCAATGGCAAGGCTAAATTTGTTTTTAACATTTGATTATGAACTTCCTCTCGGC
>Ga0099364_10009792_pt1 | contig 13272 bp, 11 predicted proteins | sample TergutTh196P3_FD_73070 | JGI IMG/M metagenome (GOLD analysis project Ga0099364, IMG submission 73070) | Microcerotermes parvus P3 segment gut microbial communities from Pointe-Noire, Republic of the Congo - Th196 P3 | ecosystem: Host-associated > Arthropoda: Insects > Digestive system > Gut ...
TTCATGGAGAGGAGCCGCTTTAGGCTTTTGTATAACTGCTCTTCGTTTCCGCCAGGGAGATCCGTGCGGCCCCAGCTTTTTCTGAACAGGGTGTCTCCGCTGAATAGGATATCATTCTTCTCGTCATAAAAAACCGCGCTTCCGGGGCTGTGGCCAGGTACATACAGCACCTTGAGGGGGCCTATCATATCTCCTTCCTCAAGAAGAATGTCCGGGTCTGGCAGGTCTTTCCAAAGCATATCTATATACGATGGGTCGCCTCCGGCTGCTCTGAAGCTGTCCTTGTGTATTTTTTTTGAATCTTTACCCAGAAAGTGCGCATCCAGCCGGTGTATGGCTACTTTAGGGAGGGGTTGAGATGAAAAAATGCCTGTTCTAAATGCTTCCAAAAGATCCGGCACGGCTGCCAGGTGGTCATAATGACCGTGGCTGAGGAGAATATATGCAGGTGTCAAATTCAGTTCCCCGAGCCGGGAAATTATTTTTTGGGCCTCATCCCCGGGATCGATTACAGCACAGGTTCCGAAGCGGCCTTCGATTTCAAGGGGGTATATCCAGCAGTTTGTTTCTATCATGCCCACGACAACACGTTCTTTCATGCCGGACAGCTTAGCATAATGGGTAGTTTTATTACAGGGGAAAAATATTTCCCCTTGAGGAAATATTTTTCCCCCCCAAACCCCTGTACTTTTACCCCAAAATGGGCTTTAATATGTTATATGGTTGGAAATTTTGAGCGCTTTGACCTGAACTGGCTCGCAGAATTCCGCAATAAAGAAGTGGAATCCGAATACAGGGAATATGAGAAAACTACAAGTTTGAAAACTGTCGTAGGCCTGCAGCTTCTTTTCGGCTTCATTTTTTCCATGTTTAGTATTTATGATTATATCATTATTGGAATAGGGGATTCTTTTTTTATAAGTCTCTGCCTCAGGATACTGTCGCTTCTGTTATGCGGTACAGTATATTTTCTGGCTTCAAAAATCGGGAGTTACAGCCGTTCATTGTTGATGGTTACTATAACTCAGCTTCTGATTTATACATTTTACCTGGTTATTATGTATATTCAGGAAGGCCGGGATCCGTCCATTATGCTCATATCTGTCATGCTCTTTATAATGGTTGTGTTTTTAGTCCCAAATAGCTGGAAAAACAGCCTTATCGCCTCTCTTTTAATTTTCGTAGGTTATATAATTTTCTGGAACAATTTTTCCCCGCATACTGCATTGTCTCCCATTGTCAGGCAGGGGATTTTCCTGGGAATAGGTCTTATATTTTGCGCCATCAGTATATATGGCAGGGAGCGTTCCCAGCGCAGGCACTATGCCGCAGAAAAAATAATGGAACACATGATCATCACCGACAAGCTCACCGGTATTTACAACCGGGGGCGTTTTGAATATATCCTTGAACTCTGGATAAAGAATCTACGTCACTATCCTTTTTGCCTCATTCTTTTTGATATTGATAATTTTAAAAAGGTGAATGATCATTTTGGTCACAGCGTGGGCGACCAGGTTCTGATTGCAACCACGGAGGTGGTCAGGCAGCATATTAGGGATACCGATGTCTTTGCCCGCTGGGGAGGCGAAGAATTTGTTGTCCTTTTCAGCGCAGTCAACATTGACATAGGCATGGCGCTGGCTGAAAGGATCCGGGCTGCGGTGGAGGCAACTGCTTTCGAGAAAACCGGCAAGGTTACGATCAGCATAGGCGTAGCGGAGTACAGGAAGGGTGAGACAGTGCTGGATCTGGTCGAAAGAGCAGACGGCAAAATGTACGAGGCAAAAAGAGCCGGAAGAAACAAGGTTATCGGCGATTACGAAATGTCCCCGAATTCAGGTGATCAGGAATAATACTCCCTCGGAACCCTCTTATTGATATTACATAGAATCTCGTAAGGTATGGTGTTGATTTTTGCCGCCATGTCCGCCGCGTTTATAAACTCCGGGCCAAAGATTACAGCCTCATCCCAGCGCTGAACTTCCGGACTGCTTCCAAGGTTAACCATACACTGATCCATGCAGATCCTTCCGGTTAAAGGATAGGCATTGCCGCGGATCAGTATTGAATGATTGTTCGAAAGCCCTCTTGGAAATCCGTCGGCATAACCTGTCGGGATAACGCCTATATATGTATCAGATGGAGCTGTCCAGGTCATGCCGTAGGAAACCGCTTCACCTTTTTTTAGTTTCTTGATGGAGACCAGGACGCTTTTTAGTTCCATTACCGGCTGCACTTCCAGCGGAGCATTATCAGAACCGTTTCCATGCGAGTAGCCGTAAAGCAAAAGCCCTGGTCTTACCATGTTCAAAAATGCTTCCTCATGAAAAGAAAGGGCTCCCGTGTTGGCGGCATGAACAATGCCCGGATCAATTCCGGCTTTTCTTACCGATGACACAGCTTCCTCGAAACGCCTTGTCTGCTCTCTGGTATAATCAAGATTTTCCTTCAGAGGAGAATCGGAGGCGGAAAAATGAGTGGCCATTCCGCCAAGATTGAGCCTCTTTGTTGATGTTATCCTTCTTACCAGATTTACTGCATCTTCCGGGGCGCATCCCAGGCGGCCAAGACCTGTGTCAACTTTCAGGTGAACCGTGAGGTCTTTCCCTGCCCGATCAGCGGCGGCGGCAGCGGCATCAATAAAAGCTTCATCCGAGACAAGGGGGGTAAGTTCATTGTCGATGATCTCCGGAAGCTCCCCGGGCAGGGCCTGGGAAAGGAGCAGTACCGGTGCCTTTATCCCGCCGTTTCGCAGTTCTGCACCCTCGTTAAAGCCGGCCACTCCCAGGTACTCTACTCCTGCTTCCAGAGCGAAGCGGGAGACGGGAACTGCGCCGTGTCCGTAAGCATCGGCCTTAACCGGCATACATATCTTTGTTTCCGGGCCGATTTTTTTTCTGGCGGCTTCTATGTTTCTGCGAAGATTGTCCAGATGAATTACTGCTCTTGTTGCCATTAGACCTTCCGATTTAATTGGGGGCCGGGTCCCTGCCGGCGGCCTACTACGAAGAGTTCATCTCCTCCCATGATTTCGGCCTTTACCGGTTCACCTGAAGCAACCCTCACTACCATGTTAAGAAAATCTTCCCCCATTTCCTTGATTGTCTTTATCCCTGCGATAATGGGCCCGGTGTTATAATCCATGTCAGCCTGCATTTTTTGAAAACACGAGTTGTTCCCTGTAACCTTGATTACCGGTACAAAGGGGAAGCCTGTGGGGTTGCCCCTTCCGGTTGTAAATGCAACGATCTGTGCGCCGCAGCCAACCATGCCCGTAACAACTTCCCCGTCCTGGCTCTCGTACTTCATGAGGAACATTCCCCTCTTACCTTTTTCCGGAGCTATCGCATAATCCAGCACATCAACTATCGGAGAAGAGCCGGACTTATGTACACCGCCCAGAGCTTTCTCGACAATGGAGGAAACGCCGCCCTGGAAGTTACCCGGAGATATGAGCTCATTCCGTCCGGGGTAGCGATCATCACAGCCCTGGCGGAGGACTTCTTCTATTTCGTAAATTGCATCGTAGATTTTTTTAGCTACAGTTTCGTTGACGGCTCTGGCGGCTAACATGTCTTCGGTGCTGATTAGCTCGTTCAGTTCCGAAAGAATCGCACTGCCTCCCATGCCGGTCAACATATCGCACATTATGCCCAGAGTTGGGTTAGCTGCAATTCCGCTGGTGGCATCAGTACCGCCGCACTTTAATGCTACCATCAGTTCGGAGATATCACATTCTTCACGGGGAATTCCGGCTGTTGTCCTGGCAAATTCTCTCAGGATACGAACTCCCTTTTCTATTGCTGGCCCCGTTCCTCCCTCATCCTGAATAACCAGCATTTTCACCGGCTTTCCGGTTTTTTTTATTCCCTCGTAGAGCTCTTCTGGGCTGAAACGCTCGCAGCCCAGGCCAAGGACAAGAACCGCCGCAAGGTTAGGATGTGTTCCCATAGCGGTTAGGGTACGGGCGGTCATTTCAAAATCATAGCCCACCTGTGAACAGCCAACGGGATGTCTAAGGCAGATTGCGCCTTCCACCTGGCTCGCGATGCGCTCGGCGGTCTTATTAGCGCAGAACACGGAGGGTATTACTGCGACATAGTTTCTGGTTCCGGTTCTCCCGTCGGGACGCTTCCACCCCATAAATTTCATGTATACCCCTTAACGTCCACGATCGCAGCGTATATTATGGCTGTGTATCCAGCTTCCTTTTGGTACGGCGTTTTCCGTATATCCAATTTCATGACCGTATTTATAAACCGGCTGTTTTGGGGCATGATCCACGATGGCCGTCTTGTGGGCGAATTCAATATCATCCAGAAGCGAAATAATGCCGCCGGGAGTTTTTATGCTGTCTCCCTTTTTGGCGTCTTCCAAAAGAACAGCAACCGTATCATTGGAATCTATAATCAAGCTTCTCCGAAGCATACCGCTTTCTCCTGACCTAATAATACGTTATACTGTAGTGACAGGCAAGACATATGCAGCGAATCGAGGAGTATAAATGGAAAAAATACATGGAGTTATCCCGCCCATGGTGAGTCCTTTTAAGTTAAACGGCGATCTGGATACCGATGCCTTTGTTTTTAATGTTAACAAATGGAACGATGACAGGCTTGCAGGATATCTTGTAATAGGATCGAATAGCGAGACCGTATACTTAAGCGAGGAGGAAAAGCTCCTTCTTGTAAAACTGACTGTGGAGAATGCAAATAAAGACAGGCATATCATGGTTGGCTCCGGGCTGGAATCCGCCCGGGAGACAATAAAGCTGACAAACAAATGCGCAAAACTTGGAGCCCAGTCGGCACTTATTCTGACGCCTTTTTATTACGGCTCTTCAATGGATTCAAAAGCCATGATCCGGTTTTTTACCGAAGTAGCAGATAACTCAGACATTCCAGTTTTGATTTATAATGTAAGCAAGTTCACCCATGTAAACATAGGCGCTGATGCTGTGGCGGAACTTAGCCGTCATAAAAACATCGTGGGCATGAAGGATTCCAACGGGGATGTGCCGCAGCTTGCCACTTTTCTGCGTGTGGCTGATCCTGATTTTCAGGTGATGACCGGAACCTACAGCGCCTGGTATCCGGCTCTTGCAATGGGGACTACGGGCATCATCTCCGCAATGGCAAACTGCTGTCCCAATGAAGTTGCGCATACCCAGGAGCTTTACGAGGCCGGGAAGCATAAAGAATCATACGAGTTCTATCAGCGCATGTTTGGGATAAACACAGCCGTTACTGCGACATTCGGAATTGCAGGTTTAAAATATGCCTGTGATTACCTTTCATACAAAGGCGGTCATGTGCGTAATCCTTTAACGAATCTGACCGATGCCCAGAAAGAGCAGGTCAGGGCAATAATAGACAAAGCCGCAATAAATGGCAGTAAAAAATAAATTTTTCCGGCTGGCTTTTCTTCTGCCCCTGATTGCTTCCTGCATCAGCGAGCCGGATATTATATCACTTGTAAACCCTAGCCCCGAAGAAGAGGTTCAAAGACCGGTGATGAACTACATGGAAGACTACAGGGGCAGAAGCGAAGGCGATGATGTTCCAGAGTGGGTCAGGCGTTATCTGGAGGGGGGAAATCAGGGAGTGGAAGCCCTGGGAATTTTCCGGCAGTATTACGCATTTGTCGCAAGAAACACCGGCAATAATTTTACCGCACTTGGTCACTGGCTGGAAAGCTTTTCGCCGGAGCTGGATTTTCCACGTATGGCCGCCGCCCGTATCGAAGCGCGCTATCTTTTGGAAAGCCCCCTGCCGGATATTTACTTCGGCAATTTTTATATAAGCCTTGTCCGGGCACTCTCTGACCATGAATGGACGGGAGCAGTGATGTATGACTATTTCTGGATGCATGCCAGACCCAGCCCCCAGGAACCGGCTGTCTGGGAGTTTATGATTCTCTGCATCATACCCAGGGAAGTTTTTTCACCCCAGTATAATAGTATTTATAATGATCTGAATATACGTACAGACAAGACCTGGGAACAACAGAGAGCTCTAAACCGTCTTGCGTCAAGATTCTATCAGGGGTTTTAAAAGGATGAATGATCAATTATTATTGCTTCCTTCCGATGATTCTATTTTTGTTCCCTGGATATATAGCTGGGGGATTGAGCTGATTGGGTTTATCCAGAAGCTTGAAAACCCCGGCCTTACAGCTGTCATGAAATTTATATCCTTTCTTGGAACACCGCTTTTCTGCATTCCTGTAATTCTTTTTATATACTGGCGGCTGGATGAAAAACGCGGCTTCTTGGTTGGCATAATGATTGCCCTTACTGTCTGGCTCAATATGTTCCTGAAAGATATGTTCAGGCAGCCCAGGCCTTTTTATTTTGATAGCAGCCTGGCAATGGTTCACGAATCCAGTTACGGTATTCCGTCCAGTCATGCGCAGATGAGCCTTGTCTTTCTGGTACCGCTCGCTGTTTGGTTGATCAGATCCTGGCGCACATTGTGTAAACGCGGGCAAACACTTATCTGGGCTGGTGTAATTCTTTCCCTGCTTTTGACAGGTTTCTCCCGGCTTTATTTGGGAGTGCATTTTCCCACGGACATCCTTGCCGGATGGTTCCTGGGGGCCCTTGTTCTGGCCCTGTGGTTTTTTGCAGTACCGCATCTTGAGAAGCTTCTTGCAAATAGGGAAATGCGGGTACAGAACCTAACGGCAGCTCTGCTGGTACTTTTAATGAACACAGTATATCCACGGGGAATTATGCTTTCCGCTGTTTTTTTGGGCTCATGCCTGGGATATACTCTCATGAAAAAACATGTCCGATTTTCCGCCGCTTATAATATTAAAGGAAAAACCCCCGTGGAGAAAAGAAAGTTAATACTAATCAGTTTGATCCGTTGTCTTATTGGTTTTGGAAGCACCGCTATTATCTACACTGCTCTTGTTTTAGTTCTCCCCGGCGAAGGGAGTCTCTTTAGCGAGTTTCCCGTCTGGGGCCAGGCCTCTCCGCATATTGAGCTTGGACAATTTCTGATGTTTGTCCTTATGGGGCTTTGGGCAGCCGCCGGGGTTCCCAGGCTGTTTGTCCGGATGGGAATTGCCGCGAGTCATGAGTAAACCTTCATACGGTGACAGTCACCCCATTGCCGCTCCCGCAACAGCTCTGGCAGAAAGCGCTCTTGCGCTGATCAGAACAAACGGCTCCATTGAGCTAATAAGCAAGGTTTTTTCCAGGTCAGAAAAACTGCTTTCCGCTCCGGCCAGCTCTGTTGTCCATGGCTGGATTATCGATCCTGACACGGGTGATAAAATCGACGAGGTACTTGTTTCGATATACCGTGCACCAGCCAGCTACACAGGAGAAGACGGGGCGGATATCTCCTGCCACGGAAGCATTGCTGTAGTTAAAGCCGTGATGGAGGTTCTAAAAAAAGCCGGCTTCCGTGATGCCCTTCCCGGAGAGTTCACCTTCAAAGCTTTCATGAACGGCAAGCTCGATCTTACAAGAGCCGAATCGGTAATGGAGCTTGTCGCCGCAAAAACCAATAAGGGCAGGGAGCTTGCCCTCCGCCGCCTCTCCGGCGTTCTGGAAAAAGAGATCAATACCATTAAGACCCTGCTGGTGGAAGTCCATGCAGGTACAGAAATTTATCTTGATTATTCTGAGGATGAGTTTACAGGCAGTGGTAACGATGAAGAAGCCGGCCGCCTTCCCGGCAGAGCTCTTGCGGAGGAAGCGGTAAGGCGGCTAATTACCCTGGCGGAACTCTGGAGCCGGGAAAGAATCTTCGCAGAAGGTGCTCTGGCGGTACTTGCAGGCAGACCCAACGCCGGGAAGTCCAGCCTTTTTAATTATCTAATAAAAGAAGACAGATCGATTGTAACTGACGTCCCTGGCACAACACGGGACTGGATAGAAGCCCTTCTCTCCGTTGAGGGCATCCCCCTCAGACTGGTTGACACAGCGGGTTTAAGGGATACTGACGGGCAGGTTGTTGAGAGTATTGGTATACAACGGACATTTGAGCTGCTGGATAAGGCCGATCTGGTTATTTATGTCATAGATGGCACTGAGGGGATTACCGAATCGGACAGGGAATTTCGGAGCTATCTGGCTAAAGCCAGCTGGTGTCCGACTAAACCTATGATAACCGTGTGGAACAAGGCTGATATTGCATCGCTCCCATCTGCCGAGGTCAATGGCTTATCCTGCCCCCTTGTGACAGTGAGTGCAAAAACCGGTGAAGGCGTTCCTGAGCTGATCCAACTGATAGCAGAATATCTTGAAAAACCTTCTGCTGACAGTGAATCCCGTCCTGTCTTATCCCAGGACGCCGCCGGCCCCGGCACTCTCCGTCAAAAGGAGCTCATTGACACAGCTCTAGCCGCTGTTGAGGAAGCCCTCTCTCTGGCGGAACAGGAGGAAGCGCTGGATATAATTGCCCCGCTTTTTCGCTCCGCTATAAATGCCCTGGGGGAGATAACCGGAGAAATTTACACCGACGATGTTCTGGATATAATGTTCAGCCGGTTCTGTGTGGGTAAGTGAGGGATCGCCTACGGAACCGAAGGTAGAGGGGGAGTTTCTCCCTTTTACAGTGTGAATTTTTTTATTATAATTATATTATCAAAATGGGGGTGTAAAACATGACTTTGCCGGGGATTCTGGAAGCCGGAATGCTTTTTTGCTTTGGGTTTGGCTGGCCGTTCAGTATATATAAATCATATAAAGCTCGTGCCAATACGGGGAAGAGTCTTCTGTTTTTAATTGTGATCTGGATGGGTTACCTCATGGGCATTACCTTCAAGGCAATTGCACCCGATTGGCGGCTTTGGCTTTACGTTGTTAATATTTGCATGGTCAGCATTGACATCGCCCTATACTACAGAAACAAGATTATCAGCGAACGTCAGAATAGAATCTCTGCCTGAGGAAAAGAGGTTAGAGTGAAAGCGGAAGCAGCAGATACACAACAGCGGGACGTTCTCTTAACCGCTGTAAATACCGCAGTCACATATCTTCTTCAGGCAGAGGTGGATGAATTTGAGAGCGCTCTGAGGCAAAGCATGGGTGTTTTGGCGGTAGCCGTGGATGCAGACCGCGTACGCTTATGGCAAAACTTCCACCTTAACGACAGATTATATTGCACACAGCTATATGAGTGGTCGGGAGGCGCCGAGCCGTCCCAGGGCAAGAAAATCACAATTGAAGTTTCCTACGACGACGACCTCCCGGACTGGGAACCGCAGCTCGCAAAAAATGAATGTATCAACAGCATAGTCAGCGAAATGCCCGAACACAAACGGAAGCGTTTTGTGGCTCAGGGCATTCTTTCTCTTCTGATTGTACCGGTTTTTTTACACAACGAATTCTGGGGCTTTGTGGGGTTTAACGACTGCCATAAGGAACGGCTTTTTACCGCAAACGAGGAGTCAATATTAAGATCGGCCAGTCTGTTGATCACAAACGCTCTCTTGAAAAACGATATGACGCAAAAGCTCACCACAGCGCTTGAGAAAGCTTCCGCTGCGAATCAGGCCAAGAGCCAGTTCCTCTCAAGCATGAGCCATGAAATCAGAACGCCAATCAATGCGATAGTCGGCATGACAATGATCGGTAAATCCGCGCCGGACATCGATAAAAAAGATTATGCCTTTGAAAAAATAGAAGTAGCTTCCACACATTTGTTAGGCGTTATAAATGATGTCCTTGATATGTCAAAAATCGAAGCCAATAAATTCGATCTGTCAAACGTGGATTTTAATTTTGAGCTGATGATCAAAAAAGTTGTAAGCGTTATCACCTTCCGAATCAATGAAAAAAATCTAAACTTTGAGATAGAACTGGATCCGAATATTCCGCAAAAGCTGTTTGGTGATGACCAGCGGCTCGCTCAGATCATTACAAACCTGTTGTCTAACGCAGTCAAATTTACACCGGAGCATGGCTCGGTTTCGCTGAGGGTGAAGTTCATTGGAGAAGAAAACAGCTCTTTTAGAATTCTGTTTGAGGTTGCGGACTCTGGTATTGGGATCAGTGCCGATCAGCAAAAGCGGCTGTTCCAGTCTTTTAATCAGGCGGATAGTGACACGAACCGTAAATTTGGCGGAACCGGGCTTGGTCTTGCAATTTCCAAACGCATCATCGAGCTGATGGACGGCGAAATATGGATAGAGTCGGAGCTTGGCAGAGGAGCTATCTTTGCCTTTACCGTCAGGCTGGGACGTATCAGCGAGGAAGAAAGTCCGCAGCTTATCATTGAAAGCAGTTCTGAGCCGGTCTGTGTCGAAAGTAATCATACTGATTCATTTACAGGGCGGTGCATCCTTCTTGCGGAAGATGTGGAAATTAACCGCGAAATTGTGATTACACTGCTGGAATCAACCGGGCTGGAAATTGACTGTGCGGCTGACGGCGAAGAGGCGGTTAAGCTCTTTAATGCAGCGCCCGAGCGGTATGATATGATTTTAATGGATATACAGATGCCTGTCATTGACGGCCTTGAAGCAACTCGTCGTATACGGGCGCTCGGTTCGGCAAGAGCCGGGAAAATCCCCATTGTTGCCATGACAGCGAATGTGTTCAAGGAAGATGTTGAGCGGTGCCTGAAAGCCGGAATGAACGATCATATAGGCAAGCCGGTTGATTATAAAGAGTTATTAAAGAGACTGAGATATTACTTACGAAAATAGATCATGACGGGTATCCACAAAATTAATATACATGGTATATTTCAATTAATTGAGAATACTTATTATTAAGGAGGCATAAATGGCAACAAAATTACTGTATCAGGGACACGGCAGTTACAGGATCACCGCGGCGGACGGCAGGGTCATGTATATCGATCCCTACGCAGGCAGCGGCTACGACAAACCCGCCGATGTTATACTGGTATCGCACCAGCACGATGACCACAACCAGGTCGGGCTCGTTACGCAAAAACCGGGCTGTAAGGTGATCACAAACGTTGAAGCCCTTGCCGGCGGCAAGCACAACACATTTGATGTCGGCGGCATTATCATTGAGGCGGTCGAGGCCAGCAACACCAACCACGATCCCACTCAGTGCGTGGGCTTTATTCTCACCGTTGACGGTATTAAAGTATACATTGCGTCAGACACTTCCAAAACGAAGTCGATGGAATCCTTTGCCGCGCGCAAGCTCGACTACGCTTTACTGCCCCTTGACGGCTTCTACAACATGGATTTAAACGAAGCCGCCGAATGTGCCCGGTTGATCGGCGCTCGTGTAAACATTCCCGTTCACATGAAACCAGGCGAGCTGTTTGACAGGGAACGCGCAGAGGCATTTGACGCACCCGGTAAGCTCATTGTCGCTGCAGGCGAAGAAATAGAACTGTAAGCTCTGCGCTTTCTTCGTGTCTTTGTGTGAGCTTATTCTTCTAGAAATTGGTTTCCTCTCTCAACCTGCTTAACTCTACACCAGCCAAAAGTACTATACCTATGCCGTGGGTGTCGTTGAGCCGCGGCAGGAGATATTCCGCATAATAGCGGGGGGTAAAGGCAAATTCCGAGCCCCGGCACACGCCGTGTATGTTTCCCGCCTTGTCTATGGAGTAGCGCTGAAGCGCCTGCCAGGCTTTTTCTGCGGCTTTGCGGTAGGGAAGGGTGTCGCAGGATCTGTCAAACCAGCCGTAACGGATGCCGCGGGAAAAGGCCGAGATGAACATGGCTGTACAGGATGATTCAATATAAGACGAGGGCATATTCAGAACCTGGTGCCACATTCCGTTTTCGTCCTGACACGAGAGGTAGCCGGCGGCGAGTTCCCTGAAAAAGTCCAGGAGAAATTCGCGGCGGGGATGATTCTCCGGAAGAACCATGAGAAGCTCCGTCAGGGAAAAAATTGTCCAGCCGTTTCCACGGCCCCAGGGAACGCCGGTGTTCATGTCCCTTGCAAAATCGTAGACATGGGCCATGAGTTTTTTATCTTCCATGTAGAGGTACTTCTTAAAGCCTTCGAACTGGGAAGCCGCAATGTCAAGAATGGATGAGTCATTTTTGTATTGTGCATAACGGCACAGGAAGGGAACGCTCATATATAGATCGTCTGCCCAGAGGGTTCCGTTGTGGAAATGATGCATCATATCCCGCCGCCAGAAGCAGCCTTCTTCACGGCGATCCTGCTTATTTAAAATATAATCCGCTGTAAAGTCTACAATCTTTGCAAAACTGCCTATGTCGCGGTCTTTGGCAAGTTCCAGAATAAGGGAACCAAAGGAGCCGCAGTCATCCAGGCTGTCAATGGAGGTAAGAAGGTGATGAACCGCCGTAGCCCCTCCGAAGTGCTCCTTGTCAAAGAGGGCATATTCCAGGGTGCGTGCCGACTTGGCCCCATGCGCCTCAACATAAGATGCTATGGCTGCGCCAAGAGTTTCCTTCCCGGCAAGGGGTTCTTTTCCGGCGGTGCCCCCTTCAAAAAACCTTGCTGTTTCGATAAGACCGTAGAGGGTAACACCCAGGGGATAGTTACAGTGACCGTAATGGGGGTTGTCGTTATAAAGCCTGACCCAGGTATTGGGCATATCCAGCCGCCACCAGGTGCGTTCCCCTTCGTTTCCTACAAGGAGTTCCCTGTCGAAATCTACGCCGGCAAGCTCCTTTTCCGATGTGTTTCTGAAGGGGCCCGCGTAAATCCACCATAGTCCGCTTCCTTTTTCGTCAAAGAAGGGGTTTATCAATTGGATTGCTGTAGTATCAGCTGAAAGTTTTAATTCCAGATTAAAATTCCATGGGGTTCCGGCGGCTGGACAACTTGATACGACTGCCAGAGCAATACGGCCCCCTTCCAGTTTATGTTCAAATTTAAAAGCCCCTGCTTCAGTTAAGGATTTTATCAGGATGTTCCCCGCGTAAATATTGCATTGCCCGCTCTGATTGCCGGAAAATATCACTGTGCTGGATTGCACAAGATGTATCTCCGTCCTTGCCAGAATCCTGTCTCCGGGTACAACTTCCTGGAAAATTCTTTTTAATCCCTGGCTTTTCTCCTCCCCTGTCCAGGATGGCAGGGGCCGGCAGAGAGGAGCGAGGTTTTCGGGTGATGGATCCGGTAATGGAGAGGCGAGAGGTTTTGTAATATTAAACCCTTCGATCAGTAGTGGAGAAGATCCGTCATCTTTGCAGGGTAGAATGTCCAAGCCCCTGAAGAAATAATAGCAAAGTTTTCCTAGCCAGGTTCCAAACTCGGCTCCAAAGCCGGCTTTAGTACGGGTAAAACGCAGAACCAGATTGTTCCAGCCTGTCTTTACGGGGATATCGAAGGTCAGAGGG
>Ga0099364_10009793_pt1 | contig 13272 bp, 9 predicted proteins | sample TergutTh196P3_FD_73070 | JGI IMG/M metagenome (GOLD analysis project Ga0099364, IMG submission 73070) | Microcerotermes parvus P3 segment gut microbial communities from Pointe-Noire, Republic of the Congo - Th196 P3 | ecosystem: Host-associated > Arthropoda: Insects > Digestive system > Gut ...
TATGACGTTTGGACGGCTCAATTCACTTCAAGAGGCAAACTGTTATTGACCGGCACCGTTGACGGCAAAGCGATTCTCTGGCATCTGCCCAAAGATGCACCGGAAGCGGAGTTCGGTGGACACGCCGGCGGCGTAACGTCCGTTGCGATTACTGCCGATGCAAAGCGGGTTCTGACCGGTTCCGTCGGCAAAACGGCGATCCTTTGGAACGCCGAAACCGGCGAGGAAATCCGAAAACTGGAAGCCGGTGAAGGCTCCATCGTTGGCGTCGACTTTACAGAAGACGGCAAACTCGCAATGGTCGCCTCCGAAGACGGAACCGTCAAATTTTATGGGGTGGACAATTGACGAGAAGTTGGGGTATATCCAAAACCAAAAACACGCCTCAGTACACCACCGAGCCTTGTTTTGGAGTAGGAGCCACGGATACAATCGGGTTATTCCTCTATAAAAATCTTATCCGTACTCATCCGTCTTATCCGTGGCTAAATACAATTTTAGGCTCCTCGCTTTTAGCGAAGCCTTACTCCAGTGCTTTGAGCAAGCGATCAAGCACTGGGGCAAGGTCGATGATCGACACGCTGTGCGGCTTGTCGTTCCTGTTCTCGTAAGGCAGGTCAATGTTCGAAACGTAAACCTTGCCGTCGCACAAACAGACTTCAGAGCAACGGTCGAGTTCGCCGTTGGCACCGGTTCCGCCGATACGATCCTGTGCCAAGACGACGACCTTGCCGTTTGCCGGATTCGCAACGTGAACCGCGTTGCCAGCGAAGTCGGCAAAGAAGATAAAGCCGCGAGGACAAACCTTCATACCGTCGACGCTCTTGATCGGCCCGCCCTTGACGCAAACCCGATACGAAACGACCTTGGCCTTGGAATCGTCCAGCGTCAGTTCAATGATCTCCTGATCACCGAAGTTCGCAACGTAGAGTTTATTCTTGCAAGGCGACAACGCAATGCCGTTGGCACCGATCGGCCAATCCGCATTGTGCGTTGTGAATTTGTGGATGCAGTGCGGGTCCTGACCATTCGGAGCAACTCGAAGCGGTTCTCTCCTTTCGGTGGAAAATTGGCTCAGATCGAAACAGAATACGCCGCTCTCCATCGGCACTTCCGGGGTTCCCGTAGCAAACTGCGTCTCAGCGACGTAAATTTTTCCGTTGCCGTACTCGATGCCGTTTGCTTGGACGAGTCCCGTTACGAGGGTTTGCTCCCGAACCGGCTTGCCGTCTTCGTGGATGACACGCAAGACTCTGGACTTGTGCGACGTATCGCCGCCGATGCCTTGACCGTCACAGATATAGAGGTGCCCATCGCTACCGAACACAATGCCCAACGGACAAGACTTTCTTGTTTCCCGATGTCCTCGGAGCCAGAAATACTTTTCGACTTTGTTATCCGGCGTGATTTTCAAGAGCCAGGAGCCGCCTTCCCGTGCGTGGGCATTGGGAACGGCGAGGATGATGTTGCCGTCTTTATCGACGGTCATTCCGTCCGGCGTGTTGAATTGGTCGTCCAGTTCGACCATTGTTTTGTTTTTGACGAGCGGTGCTGCTTCAACTTGTCGCGGGGCCTGTCGGGCCGCCGCTCTTCGCAACTGGGCAAAGACCGAGGTGGTCGAAAAAATCACACTGCACACCACAAGAAAGGTAACGATTCGTTTCATACGAAATTCTCCAAAAGGGGAAGGAAGTATCGACCGGTTCGTCCGGCCTCCAGCGTTTCCAAAAGAAGCGCACGGTCATTATTGCCTTGTGCCAGAGAAAAATCAAGAGATACTTCAGCCATGTGTCGCCTGTCGATTTTTTTGACACGCCCACACGAACCTTCTCGCCACAATGCTAAAATTCATCTTTTCGCATTGTTACGTGAAATTTAGCGTGGTTAGCGTTGAAAAACAAACCCAAAAACACATTTGCCCGAAATGTTACGAAAATTCCACGCAGTTCCCACGAATGCTCCCTCATTGTTCGGCAGCGAGTTCCCGTGCGCGTCGGGTGGCGGCGTCGACGGCGTCGATGATGGCAGCACGGAATCCGTGCTGCTCCAAAACGTGAGTGCCGTAGATCGTTGTTCCGCGCGGACTGGAAACCCGATCCCGAAGAACGGCGGGATGTTCCTTAGTCTCCAACACCATTCGGGCGGAGCCGAGAACCGTCTGTGCGGCAAGTTGCAACGCCAGTTCACGGGAGAGGCCCATCTTGACACCGCCGTCGGCCAATGACTCAATCATCATATAGACGTAAGCTGGACCGCTACCGGATAGACCGGTAACGGCGTCGAGTTGGCGTTCCGGCACCTGAGCAACCAGTCCGACGGTCGAAAAGAGCGTTTTCGCCAATTCGATGTCTTCCGGTATTATGCCGTCGGAGACCGCAAACACGCTTACTCCGGCACCGACGAGACTCGGAGTATTGGGCATCACGCGAACCACTCGGGCTGAGACGCCGAGTTCCTTTAAGTACGTTTTGATCGGAACCCCCGCCGCAATGGTAATCCACAGTGGATGCAAACCGCCGCGAGCACGCAAACCCGATAATTCGTGCAGTAACGCCCCTAGTTGCTGCGGCTTGACGGCGAGTATCACAATCTCTGACTTCGCAACAATATCTTTGAGCGAACCGAGCACTGTGCCGCCTGTTTGCGACGTAAAGACCTGCGCCGCCGAAGAAGAAATGTCGAAGCCGAAAAGTTTCGACTTTTCAAGGGTTTTCGTGCCAATTAAACCGGTCGCCAAGGCAGTGGCCATTTGACCGGTTCCGACAAATCCGATAATCTTATTCATGACGCCATTGTACTCCACAAAGGGTCGCCGTGACACCCCCACGCCAAGATTTCTTTTTGTGTAATCGTTCGATATTTTTTGGACGGTGAATTCGAGCGATTTTTGACGAACTCGTGTCCACTGATGATCGTGACGGTTTCGGTATTTTTGAGTCCTTTTCCGTAGGAAACATTTTCTCCAGCGTCACGGAGGTTACAATAAAAAACTTGTTTCGTAACCCAAAAACTTCGTCATTCCCGCGAAGGCGGGAATCCAAACGAAATGTGTTACAACCGTTCCTCTAGGCCCCCGCCTTCGCGGGGGTGACGGGCTTATGAAACAAGTCTACTATCATTTCGTTCCTGATCGCGCATTTTTGAAAAAAATTTCTGGAAAACCCCCGTTGCCGAACGTCTCACTGATATGTCAGCCATTGTGGAGCGCCTTCTCGAAGACCACCGACGGGGACTCGTTCTCTTTGCCCGACAGTGGAGCGGAACGGCGGCGGAAGACATCGTACAGGACGCTTTCCTGAAACTCCTGAGCGTAACGCCGTTTCCCGATTCGCCGAAAGCATGGCTGTACCGGGTCGTCCGAAACGGTGCCATCGACTACCGACGCAAGGAAAGCCGACTCCGAAACCTTCCGGAGCACCTCGACGATTGGTTCGAACCGATGGCCGACGAACCGTTCGACGGCGAAGCCCTGACAGCGGCCCTCGAATCCTTGGACGGCGACATTCGGGAAATCGTCATCGCCAAGATTTGGAGCAACCTGACATTCCGCGAAATCGCCGAACTGACGGAACGACCAATCAGTTCCGTTCACCTCGACTACCAACGAGGAATCGAACGACTGCGGGAACTGTTGGATGGCCAAAGGTAGGTAGCCGACCGCCGGGCGGCTACGTGCGGTACTCCGCACAATGAACCCTGTGTCGGCTGTCGCCGACGTTGCCCCCCGGAGGTGGGCAACCTACCTTTGATAAAACCCTGTGTCGGCTATCGCCGATGTTGCCGCCCGGCGGTCGGCAACCTACCTTTGATACGCCTGTTAAAAAATGGAATTCGAACACACCTTACAATTGTTCCGTCCGAAACTGTTACGGACGATCCGGTTGAGGCCGGCCCCTCGTTTTCCGGTCGCTTGGCGTTACATTGCCACGGGGCTGGCGGGATTGTTTATCGGCATTACCGTTACGTACTGGGCAATGCAGCCGCCCGGCGAAGCGGCATCGCTGTCGGCGGAGCGTACCGTCGTGTTGCCGTTGAACGACCAAATGATCGGCACATTGCGTCGTCCCATCGATCTGGCAACGATCAAACCGCAAACCGTTTCCGTGCAAAAAATCGAAGAAAACGTCCTGACGCCAATGTCGTTCGCAAGGTAGGCGACAAAAGGTAGGCAGCCGACCGCCGGGCGGCTGCGTGCGGTATTCCGCACAATGAACCCCGTGTCGGCTATCGCCGATGTTGCCGCCCGGCGGTCGGCAACCTACCGCAACCGACCATTTTTAGGGAAACCATCCCATGAAGCCTTGGTATTATCGTCGTCGCCTTTGGGCTGTTGCCTTGTTGCTCTTGACGATTTATTTTTGTTTGGTGCCGTCGCGGCTTCGGATTTCGCCGGAGACGACCGGTTACACGGACCCGCTCACGCCGAGCGGAGACGTCGATTACTTCGGCGTCTACGAAAAAACGTACATCGACAAACTCTCGCCGCCGGAAGACAACGGACAGAGACTCCTCATCGCCGCTTGCGGACCACGAGTGATCGAACAGGCCGCTATGATGGACGCCGTGCCGTGGGAAGAACTGCCGACCCATCCCACTTCAAAACAGTGGTTCGAGGAACAGTGGATTCCCCTCTGCGAACACATGTACATTGATCCGTATGCGAAGCCAAGATTTCTCGATTCCCGTGACTTTTACAGTTATCTGCGAAAGGAGTGGGAAGCGGCCAAAAAAGAGGGCGAGTCTTATTGTAACATTAAGGCGGGTGAGCGTTGGAATCAACTTGTTTCTGCGCCGTGGACGGCGGCGGAGCATCCGGACGTTGCCCGGTGGCTCGAAGAGCGTTCGCCGGTGCTTGATCTCTTCGGTGTGGCTGTACGCAAACCGAATTTCGTCTGCTGGCGGTGGCGGAATGATTGCCTTATTGAAATTTTGCTACCCGACGTTCAAGCAAACCGTAGTTTTGGTCGAGACTTGCGAATCCGCGTTTCCGAGCGACTCGGAAAAGGCGACATCGATGGGGCATGGCACGACGTGATGAGCATGTTCTATCTGTCTCGAAAACATTACGTCCACGATCCAGTGATTGTCGTCAATCTCGTTGGAATCGCGGTTGCAGGGAATGGATGGGAGGCGGCAAAATTGATATTACGACACGGTAAACCGTCGTCGGAGCAGTTGGAACGTTTTGCCGACGATTTGGCGGCATTGCCTCGTAAAATGGTGCTGGATGTTGGCACTTTCGAAAAGGTGATTCCCTACGCATTGTTACGTCAGCGTCCGGAATTCAAAATGACGTCATTGGGACACGATGGTTACGCGCGGATGATAGAGCATCCGTTCGAATATCTTTTCTACTTGCCGATAGATTATAACATTGCGGGAAAACGAATTACCGAGTTCAATAATATCGAAAGGCGCATGTCGGGCGATTCGTCGTGGAACGTCAATCAGATTGTAATGAAAAAGCATCTTGGTGAACGAGACAAGTTTGCTTGTACGAAGGTACGACAATTGGGAGGGGTTTGGAACTTGTTACGTATTCCATTGATTCGTACCCGCTCCCAATTGCTTGCGGATTGTTTGATTACAACCTACGCAACGGCACTTGAAGCGGCACAAACCGCGCTTGACCGCTCGAATGCGCAGTTTGATTTGCTTCGCGTTGCCGTGGCGTTGGAGCGTTTTCATTTGGCGGAGGGTTCGTATCCCTTGTCGCTAACGGAACTGGTTCCGACGTATTTGGACGAGGTTCCGCTTGATGCGTTTACGGGTCGTCAGACATTGACTTACCGTTTGTCGCCGCCGTCCGGCGAGGGATTTTTGCTGTATTCGTTTGGTCCCAATGGTCTCGACGACAACGGTACGCCGCCGCAATCCAATAACGAAAACTGGGCCCAATGCGACATCGTGTGGTAGGACCTTGTCCCGCTACAACGGCACGGATTCTATCAAAAGGCAAAATCGGCTCAATCGGCACGCTTCGAAAAACCGATAAGATCGGATGGAGGTACGTCTCTTTCTACACTGTCCGCCGATGTCCACGATCCAGCCTTCGCCGAATCCGCTTATCGGCACCAGTTCACGGTTTGAACGTTTGCCGTCCAAATCCGGGCTTTCGCTAAAATCGGCTTCCCGACTGTTTTGGATTGCGATCTCCGTTCACGTTGCCATTTGGACGCTCCTTCCAGGACTGCTTCATTTTGGCTATAAGCCCGATGTGATCGAACAGTTGTTCATCGGGCGGGAATGGGTGCCGACATCGTCGCGTCATCCGGCGTTTCCGGCAATCCTGCTGCAATTAGTGAGTTTTGTAACAGGCCGCGCGTTTTTAGCCCCCTTTCTCACGTCCCAACTCTGTGCTTTGGTGACCGTCTGGGGCGTTTGGCGGCTTGCTCGCACCGTTTTGACGCCGATTGCGGCACTGGCCGCTTCGTCGTCGATGATGCTCTACTGGTATTTCACGATTGAATCGACGAAATACAATCAGAATCTTCCCTATATTGCCTTTTGGACGCTCACCATTGTGTTCGTGTTCGAATCGCTCCGAACAAACAAAACGCTCTATTGGATATTGGCAGGAATCTTCATCGGTCTCGGACTTTTCTCGAAGTTTTCGATGATCCTGTTGGTCGTTTCGATCCTTGTTTACTTCGTTTACGATGCGAAAGCCAGGCAAACTTGGAGAAATGCCGGTCCTTGGCTGTCAACCTTGGCGGCGACACTCGTTTTTATTCCGATTCTCATTTGGATGCTCCTCAAACAGGATTTGGTGATGCCGGAGTATCTCTCCAATCCTGACAAAACCTCCATCATTATTCACGTTTGGATGCCTTCATGGTTCCTGGTGGAGCAAATCGCTATTGTGTCTTTTACGGTCATACCGCTTCTCTTCGTATTGCGTTTACCGCTGGCCAAGAGAACCGATCTTATGGAGGAGCAAGGGGATTGCCGTCGATTTCTTGCGGCCATAATTCTTCTTCCCTTGTTGTTTCATATTGCGTTTGGTTTGCTTTATTTGGAGAGCATGAACCTCGACTACGGAGCACCGCTTTGGCCGACCTTGGGAGTTCTGATCCTGCTCACCTTTAGGAACCGGGACGGTGATTCATCGAACCACCATCGGGACTGGCGAACGCTTTGCCGATTGGGCAAAGCTTTGGTTGTGATCGAATTGACGCTTATTGCCATTTTTGTCATTCAGAGTTGTTTTTCGCCGTACCTCATGGACAGACCACGGCGTTTCCATTTTCCTATGGTTGCTTTGGGAGCGAACTGCGAAAGAATCTGGGCCGAGCATGTCGATGGCCCGTGTCCCTTTGTAACCGGCGACTGGTGGTTGGCCGGAAACGCCGCCGAGGGAATGCGCCCCTCGCCCAGCGTCCACGCCATCGGAGCGTTCGAGAATATGGATCTCGACGACTCGCCGACGATATGGTCGTCCGATGAAGATGTCAATCGACAAGGCGGCCTGATTCTTTGGAATCCCTCGTTCTATCCCGATGAACTACCGGAAACGCTTTTCGAACGTTTTCCCCAGGCGATAATCCTGCCCGCATTGGTCATTCCTTACGAACGTTTCACCAACATTCCACCGGTAACAATCGGCGTTGCCATCGTTAAACCGAAGAATCCGTCCCAATAGAGATTAAAACTTGTTTCATAACCCCGCCACCCCCGCGAAGACGGAGGCCTAGTACCCGACCAGAACTAAAATTGTGAATTCAATATCCGTCACTCCCACGAAGGCGGGAATCTAGACAAAAGGTGTTCAAATCGTTCCTCTAGGCCCCCGCCTACGCGAGGGTGACGAGTATTCACAATTTTAGACTTGGTGCGGTACTAGAGGAACGGGTATAACACCTTTCGTCTGGATTCCCGCCTTCGCGGGAATGACGAAATTTTAGGATTATGGAACAGGTCTATTGAACCGATGAGTACGATCCACAATTCGATGAATTTTTTGGTCAATACCACTTCTCTGCTCGGTCGGCTTTCACTGAGCCGAACGGAATCGGCGTTGTCGACCGCCATTCGGAACCTGTCCAGCGGGTTGCGTATCCATTCCGGACGCGACGATCCGTCCGGATTCATTGCGAGCAACGCCATGCGGACGGACATCACGTCGGCCACTCAAGCCGTTGCGAACTGCGAGCGGGCCGGAGCCATCATCTCCACGGTGGACAGTGCCCTCGGTCAAATGAACAATTTGCTCAACGACCTGCGGGGACTCGTTGTCCAAGCTGCCAACACCGGTGGGGAAAACGACGCCACGCTCCGGGCCATCCAACTCGAAGCCGATTCGGTGCTCGACGCCATCGACCGGATTTCCAACCAAACGCAATTCCAGCAGCAGAAACTCATCGACGGTTCGCTCGACTTTACGACCTACGGTCTGGATACGAGTAAACTGGCCCATTACCAAATCAATCAGGCGAATTTTCTCGGTCGCATCGAAAAGGACATTTCGGTCAAGGTCCTCGAACCGGCCACGCAAGGCGAACTGTACTATCCTTACGGAGCCTTGGCCAACAACGTTGCCTTGGATGTCGGCGGAACGAAGGGGTATCACACTTATTTCTTTGACCGGGGAGCGACCGCTCAACAGATTGCGGACGAAGTGAACCGCAACAGTGACGCAACCGGCGTTGCGGCAACGGTTCATGCCCAATCGACGGCGGGAACCATCAGTCTGACCTCTTACGGCAAGGACAACGACGTTCTCCTAACGGCAAGCCGAACGGGGGTCGCTGCCGGAAATATCGTCGTCAATTACACCGCCCCGGAAGACGGCAACGACGAAGCGCACCTCAACGTCTCGATCGGTTATGGCAACGAACCGACGATCATTGAAATCGTCCTCCAAACGGAGCCGGGCGGTAACGTTCTGACGACTGCCGAACAGGTTGTCACGCTTATCAACACGTCGGAGGAACTCCGGTATCCGGACGACAGTGGAATGGTCACGGCATCGTTGCCAAATGGCACCGCGGGACTCGGAACCGTGACGCCGTTCGCCGAGTATTCGTATTACGGCGATCCGATGGACAACAATTTTCTCCAGTTTCTCGGCCCGGCAGGGGCGCCGACGATCAGGTTCGTCAGCACACCGGGAACGCCACTGTCCATCGACGACAAACTGCTGCCGGATGGACCGGTGCTTGTTCATCTGGAAACCGACGTCAACGGACTCGTCAAAACAACGGCCAACGATTTGGTCAAATTTTTCGACAATCCCGGTTCGGAGGAATCGAAAGCGGTGTTGGACCGATTGGGAATCAGCGTGTCGATCATTGATCCGACGAGTACGACGCTGCCGGTCTGTACACTGGGCGAAGCCCCCAACGGAGTCGGCGTTCTAAAACCGACTTACGATCCGAATGATCCGAATTGCGTCGATTACACCGGCCTGTACCCGGATATTACCTTTAAGAGTTCAGGCCGCAGTGATTGGGACGGCATGCCGAATTCACCGGACTCGCCGGATTCGGCGGACGGAGGAGTTCGCGGCGCACCGATGTTGGGCGGCAGTGACCGGGCGAATCTTGGCATTACGTTCCACTCGACGGACTACGGCAGCGGAGCGTTCGTTTCGATCATTGCGGCACTCGGTACGGATTTTCCTTTGAGAGATCAATTCGGCAACCGGGCCATCCGGTCAACGGGAACGGACGTTGTTGCACTGATTAACAACGAGCCTGCCATCGGCAACGGTTTGGTGGCGTCGTCGAGAACATCGGATTTGGACATCGACCTTTGGATTGATCCGTCGGTACAGAAGGGCGAGGTGTTTGGCTTCCGCATCGACGGCGGCGGTGCCTTAATGCAACTCGGTCCGGACCCGGTGCCGTGGCTGCAGAGTCGGATCGGCATCCGGAACACGCACACGGTTGCGCTCGGCGGCGTGAATGGTCATTTGTCGCAGCTTCGGACCGGTGGCCCATACGATCTTCTGACGGACACGAACACGGCGTTCCGGATCGTCGAAGAGGTTACGGAAGCGGTTTCAAGCCTGCGGGGGCGTCTCGGAGCGTTCCAACGGAACCAGATTCAGGCGAATATGGAAAACATGATCGACGCCATAGAAATCGAAACCGACGCTTGGAGCCAGGTCAAGGACACCGACTTTGCCGCAACGAGCTCCGAACTGATGCGGTTGCAACTCCTGATGGAATCGAACGTCACCGTTTTACGGTATCCCGGCCAAAACGCCCGATTGCTGCTGAGTTTGCTTCAAGGATAAACGGAGCCGTAATTTTCGATTGCGATTCCGTCTATTTGACTTGTTCGGAAACTCCAAAATCGTCATTCCCGCGAAGGCGGGAATCTAGACCATCGACGTCATTGAGTTTGTTTCATCGCCATAAACGTTTGCAATTAAAGAAGATGTGGGGGCCTGTTCTCTAGGCCCCCGCCTTCGCGGGGGTGACGGTGGTTTATCCTTTTCTATGAAGGTCAATTCGATGACTATGGACTAGATTCCCGCCTACGCGGGAATGATGGTTTCCGAACAAGTCCATTATTTTTTCCAAAAAACGTGTTGCAGTCGTCGCCGAAATGGAGTATGATTATAATCATGTGAATGTTTCGGGGATTTTTTCGAGAATTCCCATCGATTTGATAATCATTGTCAGCCGGACACGGCGCCAAGTGATTCAAAGAACGATTCGGACATTTTGCGTGCTTCGACATCATGTTTCCGATAAAGTAAAGCAATGGGTTTTCTTGCGACGCTTTTTTATCTGCTGACGGTCGTTTTCCGGAGGACGATTGCACTCGCCGGTCCGGTTGCGCCCGCACGGAAGGAACAACCCCTTCCAGTCGCCGTTTTCCGTTTTCCTCCGGAAAACCCGGCATTATCTTTTGCTTTCTATGACAATGTGCTTGCTTTTTTGCGATGGAGTAACCTGTTTTCTCGCTTCCGTTTTGCCCTCCCCCGGCTTGCCGACGGACGCTTGATTATCGGTCGCTGTCCCCATTTCTTGATGTCGTCGCCCGCTCTTTGTCCGGCCCGTTCCCCGTATCACTTGGCGCCCTTTCGTCCGTGAAAGAGTAAAAGGCGTCACTATGGAAGTTTGGCATCTCATCGCCGGAATCGTTGCGACCGCCGTCGTATGCAGCCTCGGAACGTATTTGGTCGTCCGCTTTCTCGACTCGGTGCGCCGAGCCGATGCACGGGCTTCGGCCAACGAAATCGTCCAGAGAGCCGAACTCGATGCCGATGCCAAGCGTCGGGAAGCGGAACTCTACGCCAAAGAACAGGCGATCCAACTCAAGGAAAAACACGAAAACGAACAGCGGGTCATCCGCCAGGAACTTCACGAAAAGGAGCGGTCGCTCGACAAACGCCAGGACCAAATCGACAAACAGACCGACAACCTGCGCAAACAGGAAAAATTCGTCGAAAGCACGCAACGGAAACTGGCGGAAAGAATCGAGGACACCAACCGTCGCAATGAGGAACTCGCAAAACTGATCGAAAAGGAACGCCAAACGCTCCATGAATTCTCCGGTCTGAGCCGCGAAGATGCGACCGCGAAACTGCTCAGCCTTCTCGATGCCGAACTCGGCAAAGAAATGGGAACGGCCATCTTACGCTACGAAAAGGACCTGAACGAAAAATGCGAGGTGCTAACGCGGAACATCCTGCTCGGTGCAATGCAACGCTACGCCGCTCCGCTGACCGCCGAGGCAACGACCAGTACCGTTGACATTCCGAACGACGATATGAAAGGCCGGATCATCGGACGTGAAGGCCGAAATATCCGGACTTTCGAGAAAGCGACCGGTGTCGATATTATCATCGACGACACGCCGGGCGTTGTGATCGTCAGCGGATTCGATCCGATCCGCCGCGAAGTTGCCCGGCTTTCGCTGAACCGCCTGATTGCCGACGGACGCATCCATCCGTCGCGGATCGAGGAAATCGTTGCCGAAACGACTAAGGAAATCCAGGCGTTCATCCAGAAAGCCGGTGTCGAAGCGTGCCAGGAAGTCGAGATTTTCGGCTTGAACGACCGCTTGGTGAGTCTCCTCGGTCGCCTGCATTTTCGGACGAGTTACAGTCAAAACGTTTTGCGTCATTCCATTGAGGTTGCGTTTATTTCCGGTCTGATTGCCGTCGAACTCGGTTTGAACGAAAAATTGGCACGGCGTTGCGGCTTGCTCCATGACATTGGCAAAGCCGCCGACCATGAAACGGAGGGCGGACATCCGAAAATCGGTGCCGATCTGTTGAAACGCTACGGCGAACCGCCGGAGGTCGTCCAAGCGGCTCTCGGTCATCACGAAGACCCGCGATTTGACGTTCCGTACACGATTATTGTTTCGGCGGCGGATGCGTGCAGTGCTGCACGGCCCGGTGCCCGGCGGGAGTCGCTGGAAAATTACGTTCGTCGAATGGAGGAACTCGAATCGCTGGCTTCGGAATTTGACGGTGTCGAACAGGCTTACGCTGTCCAAGCGGGCCGGGAACTGCGAGTGATGCTCAATGCTCCGCAAACAACTGACGAACTTGCCGCCAAGGTTTGCCGGGACATTGCCAAAGCCCTGACCGAACGTATCCAATTTCCCGGCGAAATCAAAGTAACCGTCATCCGTGAAACGCGGTTCAATGAAATCGCAAAATAACGTTAATCGTGCCGCTCAAGTTAGCCGCGGCGGCTTCCGCCGCGCTTGCCCATGCAAGACGCAATAACCGAATACATCATCGAACTCGACCGCATCTACCAAGCGGGAGATGCCACGGAACACAGTTATCGCCTGACCTTGCAACGTCTGTTGCAAGGAATGATGCCGGACTTGGTCGTAACCAATGAACCGCGGCGCATCGAATGCGGTGCGCCCGACTTTATCGTTACAGCAAACGGAATTCCCGTCGGATACGTCGAAACAAAGGACATCGGTGTCAATCTCGAAGGCAGAGGAAACAAACAGAACAAGGAACAACTGAATCGTTACAAACAATCGCTTGACAATTTAATCGTTACGGATTATCTGACCTTCAAATGGTATCTGTACGGCGAACTGAATAAAGAAGTCGTCATCGGAAAACGCAAGAACGGCATTATCGTTTTGGATTCTTCAAGTTTTGGAGAATTTCGTGACTTTATTCAAACCTTTGCCGTTTCCCGGAGCAGTGCCGTCAAGGATGCCGTACAGTTATCGCAGACGATGGCAATCAGAGCCAGATTGCTGGCAAACAACATCGAACAAGCGTTGAACAACGACGAAAATTCGTCGCAGAATTCGTCGATTTTCGGACAGTTGCAAGGT
>Ga0099364_10009794_pt1 | contig 13271 bp, 14 predicted proteins | sample TergutTh196P3_FD_73070 | JGI IMG/M metagenome (GOLD analysis project Ga0099364, IMG submission 73070) | Microcerotermes parvus P3 segment gut microbial communities from Pointe-Noire, Republic of the Congo - Th196 P3 | ecosystem: Host-associated > Arthropoda: Insects > Digestive system > Gut ...
AAGTACCGCGTAATCACCATAGGCACCTTAACATCCTCGCTGGTGCATCCGAGGGAAGTCTTCTCTCCGGCCATAGAGGACAGGGCGGCGACAATCATCATAGGCCACAACCACCCAAGCGGCACACTCACCATAAGCGAACAAGACCGCGAAGTAAGCCGCTGCATAAAACAATCCGGCGAGCTGCTGGGAATAAAGCTGGACGACCACATCATAGTAGCAAGAGAGGGCCACACATCAGCCATGTAGGTGAAGTAAACGCCGAGCCGGGCGGCCAAACCCGGCAGAAAGGAGAACACCATGGAGATTCAGGAAAAAACCACGACGCTGCAAATTCTGCTCCCGGAAACAGCCGACATATGCAGCAAAGTCCCAAGCTGCGAAGAATGTAAGTTCTACAAAGACTGCGTGAGTAATGCGGACTAAACGCACCACCAACCAAAACGCAAAAAACAAGGGCGCGGCAACCCGAACAACAATACACAGTTGAACGGCAAGCCGCGCCCGATACTTAACAACAACATAACAACGACGGGAGTATTGTTTGCCTCGTTTTTATCTGTTATAATTATGATATTGCAAAAGTGAGTTCTGGCTATAATACGGCGTCAGCAGAGAAAATGATTATCAGCCCCTCAATGTTTTAAGCAATGCATATTGAAAGGAACTTTTTCTATGCTCACCTTCATTGACGAAAGCGGAAAGCCTCACCCCAAAGATTCTACTATGTACCCAATTCTTTGTTGCGTATGTATTAAGGAAACAGACATAAGAAGTATTTCGCAAAGCATATTCCAACTAAAAATCAACATATTTGGCAAAGATTCTGAAATCAAGTCCACAGATTTGATAAGACGGCAAATATTCACGAAAAACATGACAAACAACAAGCAATTTGTCGATGAGCTTGTAAGAACAGCCTGTTCGTTCGATATTAAGGTTTTTGCAATTATTATGGAAAAGCCAAAGACTCCATTCATATTAAGCGAGAAGCTACTGCCAAAGCATTACAAGCTGCTGATAAAGAGGGTCGAATATTTTTGCGAAAACTATAACTATGAAAAAGCCATTTTAGTTTTTGATGAAACAACTCCCGGCCAGGACAGTATCGTGGCTAAATGCATTACTAATTTTCTTTTCATGTCAAAGCTTGGCAAAGAATTTGACCGCATTTTGGAAATGCCTTTTTTCGTTAATTCGGAAACTACCCCGGCAATTCAGATTACAGATATATTTGCCGGAATCATCAGGCATTACTATGAGAACGGGTTAGATTTGCCAAGTAACAATCAAGCCGCAGACCCTTTTGAAATGTGGCTAAAAAGCTTGTTTATGTGGCTAAAAAGCTTGTTTATGCAAATTGTAAGCAAAACAGAAAATTTGATACAAGCTTCGACCGGTTTTATCGAATACGGGTTTTATAAAATGGGGAAAAATTTCTAGCGGTTTTCTGTTGACAAAAGTCGGCCAGTTTCATATAATACGGATGGACAACATAGTTATTCCGTCCTGGAGTTGCTTTTGTTCATATGCGGTGAGATGAGTTATCATCTCACCGTTCCCTATGCTATCCATGAAATAAATGGTACGTTGACAGTTCGCCGGATTTGGCAGCGGCCAAGAGCCGTTTTGATTTTATGGGTGATTCCTACATGATAATCGCGAATGATTACAAAGCGCAAAAAGGCATGGGCTTTGTATTTGAGGCGTTGGAGGAACTTCAAAAAGGAGAAGCCCAGAGCGATAAAGAGTTCCGAGAAGATTTAGCGTTGCTAAAGGCTATTTGGTTAGAAAAACTGACCGGGCAGGAGTTGTACTGATTTGGAGGCAAACCCATGCCGAAAAAACAAATAGAAAACAAATAAGGGGTGCTGTATAATGGACATCATCGTAAGAAAAGCGACCGAGGACGACATTGCCAAACTGAAAAACAACCCCACATGGGGCTGTGAAGTTTCTGAGTTTGACTGGCATTACGACAGCGAAGAAATATGCTGGCTTACCGAGGGCGAAGTCACCGTCGCCTATGACGGCGGCAGCGTGTCGTTTGGCGCGGGCGATTATGTGGAGTTCCCGCAAGGTCTGTCCTGCGTTTGGAAGGTGACAAAACCCGTGAAGAAACATTACGAGTTTAGGTAAGCGAATTATTATGTTCTTGTCACCGTTGCACCCACATCGAATACAGTCGATATAACATTATTTTTTCCTTGCGTTATCTTTTGTATCGGCGTATAATGCGGGAATAGGAGCTGATGTGAAATGATTAAGCGTGAATTATATATGGAACGGATCCGCCCGTTTATCGGCAAAGATGTCGTTAAGGTCATTACGGGCCTTAGGCGCAGCGGAAAATCGGTACTGTTGGATTTGCTAAGGGATGAAATCAATGACCCTAAGTATAGCATATACATAAATTTCGAGAGCAAGCGAAATGTAAAATACACAAACGCTGATGCGCTGTACGATTATGTCATGCAAAAGGCAGGGGACAACAAAGAAAAATGGTATCTGTTTTTTGATGAAATCCAAGAGGTTACAAACTGGGAAGAAGCCATAAACTCGTTTCGGGTCGATTTTGACGCTGATATTTACATCACAGGCTCAAACGCCAAACTGTTGTCCGGCGAGCTTGCGACTCTGATTTCGGGAAGATACGTTCAGTTTGTGATTTACCCATTTTCATTCAAGGAATTTCTGCTGCAAAATGAAAATAAGAGTTTTACGGATTACCTAAAACTAGGTGGCATGCCTTTTCTGTCAAATATTATAGGCGATGAAAAAGCGATGCATCTGTATTTGGAAGATGTTTATAACTCGGTCGTCTTAAAGGATGTGGTAAAGCGTAACAACATCCGTGACGTTGACTTGCTTGAGAGAATTATAACCTATGTATTTGCCAACATCGGACAGACATTTTCTGCAACATCCATCGCTAAATATTTCAAAAACGAACAACGGCGAATAAGCACCGACACGGTTTTGAATTATATTAAGGCTTGCGAGGAAGCGTATTTGATTTACAAGCTGAAACGGCAGGATATAAAAGGCAAAAAGCTGTTGGAAGTCGCGGAAAAATATTTTGTCGTTGACCACGGGCTGCGCGAAGCCATCTATGGAAAGCACATGGAGGACATCGGGCAAGTTTTAGAAAATATCGTCTGCTTGGAACTTTTAAGGCGCGGTTACGCTGTGACTGTCGGAACAGTAGACAGCGAAGAAATTGACTTTATCGGCGTTAAGAACAACAAGCCAATTTATATTCAAGTCGCATATGTTATGCCCGATAAAAAAACACAGGCGCGTGAGTTTGGCAATTTGTTAAAAATAGCCGATAACTTCCCCAAATACGTAGTTAGCATGGACGAGGTCGATATGTCGCAGGATGGAATTATTCATTTGAACATTAACGATTTTCTGTTGAATGAATGGTAAATTCCGCATGGGGCTGTGAAGATGCAGCAAACCCGTACGGCGACGGGTTTGCGTCAAAACGTATTGCGGACGTATTGAGGTGAATTCGCGGGCTAATCCAGCATCTCGTCCATTGAGATGAAATAATAGTCGCAAAGCTCTTTGATTTCTTCTTGCTTGCCTCGGGCGGATGGGTCATGGACGCCCACGACGGGGAAGCCCGCCCTTTTCGCCGACCTAATCGCGTACAGGGCATCTTCGACGACCAGGGTGCGGGCGATGTCAGTTTGCATAGAAGCCGCGGCGCGGATGTAAATATCCGGGCTGCTTTTGTGAGTTTCTTCCTCGCCGCACGTGAAAATGCGTTCAAAGTATTCAAAAATGCCGCATCTCTTCAGGGCAGGCTCGACGAGCCATCTGTCAGTGGCAGTCGCTACGGTCATTTTCAGCCCGTTTTCGCGCATTGCGTTCAAGACCTCGGCAACGCCTTTTTTTAGCGACGCTTCGTAGAAATAATACTTTTCAAGCAATTCATATATCCCGCGCTGAATCTCCTGCACCGTTTCGTGCAGCCCGTACTCGATTTGGAAGTATGTCGGTATTTCATGCCAGGCAAGCGCGTTCAATTCATCGTTGACGGCAGGGTGCGGAGTCACCCCTCGGGTTCTCAGATAATCCTCAGCCACGTTTTCCCACACGGCCATCGAATCAAGAAGCGTGCCGTCGACATCAAAAATCGCGCCTATGTAATCGGTTATTATTGATTTTTTTTGTTTATTACTCATAATGCCCTATTGTACACACATAATCGCATTAATGCAATATACAAAGCGCCTGTCTTGTGATACAGTATTGGCGGAAAGAGGGATGCTTATGCTTTTCGATGAATTAAAGCAATACGCGGCAAGCGGGGTTTACCCGATGCACATGCCGGGGCACAAGCGGAACACAGGGCTTTTGCCCCCGGGCCTGCCGTATGATATCGACGTCACCGAAATACACGGCTTTGACAATCTGCATGACCCGCAAGGCATCCTGAAAGAAACCTCAGAAATTGCCGCCGGCCTCTACGGCAGCGACAGGGCATTCCCGCTCATAAACGGCTCAACGGCGGGGATCCTAGCCGCAATCGGGGCGCATGCGGGGCGCTCCGACAAAATCCTTGTCGCGAAAAACTGCCATGTGTCCGTGTTCAACGCCATTGATTTGTTCGGGGCCGAGCCGGTTTACATAGTTCCCGAAGATGACGAAGCCTCGGGAGTCGCGTGCGGCGTTGACCCCTCGGTTATCGAATCTGCGCTTAAATCCAACTCGGGAATTAAGCTTGTCGTCATCACTTCCCCAACGTACGAGGGCGTTATCAGCGACATCGCCTCGATAGCGGCGGCGGCCCACGAGAGGGGAGTCCCGCTGTTCGTCGACGAAGCGCACGGCGCGCATCTGGGTTTTTCAGGGAGCTTTCCGGAAAATGCCGTCCGCTTGGGCGCTGACGTCGTTGTGATGAGCTTGCACAAGACGCTCCCTGCGCTGACACAGTGCTCGTTGCTGCATGTCTGCGGAGGGCGCGCCGATATCGCCGAAATATCGCGGCTTTTAGCCGTTTTCCAAACAAGCAGCCCGTCTTACGTCCTTATGGCGTCGATCGACCGCTGTTTGCGCGTGCTTGCGTCCGAAAAAGGCAGGATGTTCAGCGAATATGAGAAGAACCTGGAGTTTTTCGACAGGGAAGCGGGGAAGTTGGAAAACCTTTCGGTTTTGTGCAAAGGCAACGACATCGCGCATCCGGGGTTTTTCGCTTTCGACCCGGGCAAAATCGTAATCGTCACAAAAAAAACCGCTATCAGCGGAGTTGAGCTCATGAAAACACTGCGCGAAGGACACATGGTCGAAATCGAGCTGGCCCGCTCCGACCATGCCATCGCGATGACAAGCGTTTGCGACACTGCGGACGGTTTCACGCGGCTTTCCGGAGCGCTCATCGCAATCGACAAATCTACTCTGTGTCGTCAGGGAGGCTGAAGTCCACCATGCCGTCGGAATCCCTGTCTTCCCCGGGGAACATTTCCAAGATGCCTTCCTCGGCGGTTGCCATCACGCCGTAAAGGTTGAGGTTCTTGTCAAACTCAACAAGGTACACCGCATCGGATATTTCAGCCAGATTTCGCACCGTCGCCGTGTATTTTTCGTTTCTGGGAAACTGGCGCTGCCCCCCGCCCGGCGCTCCGGGGGTGTGCGTGAACATGTGGAACTGGTCGTCGAAAACGATGACATACAGAAATTCGTTATTCGACCGCGTGACCACCATGTTTCCTTCCGCCAGTTCCTTGAGCATGCGTTCTCCGTCTTTCGGCAGCATATCGAGATTGATGTTTTCCATAACAATAACCATCCCTTGTGTTTTCTTGATAATATAGCAACAATGCGGACACGTCAACTGAAATGAAAAAGATTTGACAGCGCGCAAAGGAAAATGCTACAATTCCATACGGGAGCATGCTTTCAAAAGCGTGGGAAACCTAAGGAGTGATAAGCTGATGATAACGGTCAGCCTTAGATTTATGCTTTATCTTCAGTCGTCCGCAGATTTGGAAATGGGAAAGAAGGATGTTTTCGTAGAAATCGAGGAGGGGGCGACGTTTGGCGAACTCCTTGAAGGGTTGGAGCATAATCTTGGGCCCGCGTTGGCGGAGGAGATATACGATACCGGGACGCAATCGCTGAAAGAGGCGGTTTTAGCGATAATTAACGGGGTTTACGCGCATCATAATGACGGCATGGGCACGGTCTTGCAACAAGGAGATGCCATCATTTTTGTCCCTCTTGTTTATGGAGGATGAGCGATGGTACCGCATTTACATATTTAAAGGAGGCATATTTGTGGCAAACGGTTTTATGGGGAAGATGTTGTGGGTCGATTTAGGAAATGGGAAAATGACGGTGGAAGACCTTGACGAGAAACTCGCGCGCGATTACATTGGCGGATACGGCCTGGGCGCCCGAATACTCTACGAGAGAATGAAGCCTAACGTTGACCCTCTGGGCCCTGAAAACATTCTGGGATTCATTACAGGCCCTCTTGCGGGCACGCCGGCGCTGGGCGGCTCCCGCTACACGGTGGTGACAAAATCGCCGCTGACAGGGGGGTGGGGAGACGCCAATTCCGGGGGCACTTTCGGGCCGAACCTGAGATTCGCCGGTTATGACGCGGTGTTCTTTACCGGAATATCGCCGAAGCCTGTCTACCTCTACATAGACGAGGGCAAGGCCGAAATCAGGGATGCAAGCCATATTTGGGGCAAAACGGACTGCTACGAGGCGGACGACGCCCTCAAGGAAGAGCTGGGAAAAGACGTGTCGGTGGCGGCTATAGGCCCTCCGGGAGAGAAGCTGTCTTTAATTTCCGGCATAGTGAACGATCATGGCCGCATCGCGGCCCGCTCAGGCGTGGGCGCCGTAATGGGCTCGAAAAAACTGAAAGCGTTGGTGGTAAAGGGCAAATTGCCCATACCTTTGGCGGATGAACAGGGGAGCAAGGACCTCAGGACCAGGACGAAGCTGTCTCCTGCCCATGAGCCCTTGAACAAGTTCGGCACCTCAAGCATATTCGTTCCTTTGTGCGTGGCGGGGGATCCTCCTGTCAAAAACTGGGGCAGCATCGCGTCGCGCGATTTTCCCCACCCTGAAAAAATCGGCGCCGAGGCCATAATCGCCAAGCAGAAGCGCAGATATGCGTGCTACAGATGTCAAATAGCCTGCGGAGGGCTTATGACGGAAGGGACAGGGGAGTATAAATACCCGGAAGGGGCGAAAAAGCCCGAATATGAAATACTGGGCATGTTCGGCAGCACAAGCCTCAACGATAATCTCGACTCCATTATCGCGGCAAATGACATCTGCAACCGCAAAGGGCTTGACGGCATCTCAGCCGGCGGGACCGTTGCCTTTGCCATTGAGTGCTATGAGAACGGCCTTATAACCAAAGAAGATACGGATGGCTTGGAAATGACTTGGGGGAACCACAAATCGATCGTGGCAATGACGGAAAAAATCGCTTATCGGGACGGTTTCGGCGATGTGCTTGCCGACGGCGTCAAGGTTGCCGCCGAGAGGATAGGCAAAGGTTCCGAGCAATATGCCATGCACATGCGGGGCCAGGAGTTTGCCGCCCATAATCCCAGATACGCTTTTAACTGGGCTCTCGCGTACAAGATGGACGCAACCCCGGCGCGTCATCCGCAAGGGCCGGGCAAGTTTGTCCCCGGCACGCCCGGGCCTCTGTTTGACAGAACGACGCAAAAGAACATGCAGCCGGGATACAAGTATGCGAACAACTACATGCATGTGGTGCAGAGCCTTGGGGTATGCAAGCTTGTAATATGGAATCTGCCAGACGCGACGGCGTTCATAGACTCAATAAATCTGGCTACGGGCTGGAACCTGACCTATGACGAACTGTTTCTGGCGGGCGAACGCATCGCCAATATGCGCCATCTGTTTTGCCTACGTGAGGGCGTGAGCGTGCTTCAGCAAAAATATCCCGACAGGATCGCAAACGGGCCGACTAATGACGACAGCCCGCTAAAAGGGGTCAGGATTGAAGAGGAGCTCATAGACAGGGAATATCTTCAGGCGATGGATTGGGATCCGGTGACGACCATGCCAAGCAGGAAGAAACTTGAAGAGCTGGGAATGCTGGATCTCGATGTGGATTTCCCGCCGGCTTAACCTGCTATTGACTTGAAGGAGAAAGTAGGGTAACATCTACAGATATGGCATTTGAGAGTTTAACCGAAAAATTAAATGCCGCATTTAAGAAAATGCGCGGCAAGGGACGCCTGAAGGAAGCCGACATTAAGGAAGCCATGCGCGAGGTGCGCCTTGCGCTGCTTGAGGCGGACGTCGGCTTCAAGGTCGTGCGCGATTTTGTCAATACCGTCAGCGAACGGTCGCTTGGTGCCGACGTGCTGGAAAGCCTCAGTCCCGCGCAGATGGTAATAAAGATAGTCAACGAGGAACTGTGCGCATTGATGGGCGGCGCAAACGCAAAACTGGAAATTTCGCCAAAACCGCCGACCGTCGTCATGCTCATCGGGCTTCAAGGCGCGGGGAAAACGACGAACGGGGCAAAACTCGCGGCTCATATGCGAAAGCACCACGGCAAGAACCCGTTGCTGGTAGCTTGCGACATATACCGCCCGGCCGCAATCCTGCAGCTCCAGACCGTCGGGAAGCAGCTGGACATCCCCGTGTTCGAAATGGGGACGGAAAAGCCGGTCGATATCGCGAAGGCTTCTATCGAATACGCTAACAAACATGGCAATGACATCGTATTTCTCGATACCGCCGGGCGGCTTCATATCGACGATGCGCTCATAGACGAGTTGAAAACCGTCAAGGCCGCCGTCGGCCCCACGGAAATCATGCTCGTGGTAGATGCCATGACAGGCCAGGACGCGGTAAACGCAGCATCCGCTTTCAACGATGCTCTCGGCATAGACAGCGTCATGCTCACCAAGCTCGACGGCGATGCCAGAGGAGGAGCCGCGCTTTCGGTCAGGGCCGTCACGGGGAAACCCATAAAATTCACCGGCATCGGCGAAAAACTCGATCAGTTCGAGCCTTTCCACCCCGACCGCATGGCATCCCGCATACTGGGCATGGGCGACATGCTGACGCTCATAGAGAAGGCTGAACAGGCTTTTGACGAGAAAAAGGCGCAGGAAATGGCGTCCAAGCTGCTGAAAAACAAGTTCACGCTTTCCGATTACTATGAGCAGCTTATCCAGCTAAAGTCGATGGGAGGCTTGTCGGACATTGCCGGGATGCTGCCGGGCGTTGACGCAAAAGCCCTTGCGGGCGCGACGATCGACAACAGCCTTATGACGAAAACGGAGGCGATTATCCTTTCGATGACGCCATATGAGCGGGAAAACCCGTCCGTTTTGAACAGCAACCGCAAAAAACGCATTGCCGCGGGCAGCGGCACAGCGGTCGTCGATATAAACAGGCTGCTTAAACAGTTCGATATGATGCGGACGATGACTAAACAGATGACTAAGGGGAAAATGCCGGCCATGTTCGGCGGGAAGAACCTTTTCAGGGGTTGAAAATTGAACGCGGAATCGTTATTTTTATAGAAGTAAACAGATTTGGAGGAATAGTGAATATGGTAAAAATCAGGCTTCGCAGGATGGGGGCAAAGAAGAACGCGTTTTATAGGATAGTGGTTGCGGACGCGCTCTCGCCTCGCGACGGAAGGTGCATCGAGGAGATTGGCACGTATGATCCTCACGCTTCGCCGTCGGAAGTAAAGGTCGATGCGGAACGCGCGCAGTACTGGATCAACAACGGCGCGCAGCCGACGGACACGGTCAAGGCTCTTCTAAAGAAAGCCAACGCGATTTAGAGAGGTTCAGTATGAAAGACTTGCTGCTCTACATAGCGCAAAACCTCGTTGACAATCCTGACGATGTGACGGTCACGGAACGCGAAACGGAATCCGAAACGGTCTTTGAGCTGCGCGTGAACACATCTGACGTCGGAAAGGTGATTGGCCGCCAGGGGCGAATAGCAAAGGAAATACGAATTCTCATGCGGGCCGTCGCTCAAAGGCATGGCAAGCGCATAAGCGTTGACATTATGGATTGATGCGGTCTGCGGACCGCAAGGGAACAGGGCTTAGGGGTCAGGGCTCAGGAGACGGGGGATACGAATGCCCGTTTTGTTGTCGCCTTGAATTCTTGTGGGACTAAATCGATGGATAACGGTCTTCTGGAGGCAGGGAAAATAGTCAATACTCATGGCGTTCGCGGTGAAGTAAGGATTCTCCCGTGGGCGGATTCGCCGGACTTTCTGGCGGGATTCAAACGCCTTTACATTGACGGCTTGCCAATGGAAGTCATTGCCGCAAGGCCGCACAAAAGTTTCGTCATCGCCGCCCTCGACGGCGTTTCCGACATCGAAAGCGCGATCAGGTTAAAGAATAAGACCGTTTTCATAGATAGGGCCGATGTTCTTCTGGAGGAAGGGCGGCATTTTGTGGCGGACATTGTGGGGCTGCGGGCGATAAACTCCGATACCGGGGAGGCGCTTGGCACGGTGGTTGAGGTTTTGTCCCTTCCTGCCAATAGCGTGTATGTCATCAAGGGCGCGCGGGAGATACTTGTGCCGGCAGTTCCCGAGTTTGTCGATGAGCTGAACATTCCGGAGGGATGTGTGAAGATCCGGCTCATTGAAGGAATGTAGCATACAGTGTACAGTGTACAGTGTACAGTGTACAGTGGGTGGAACGAAACGCAGTTTGTGAGGACGAGGACGACATGAGAATCGATATTATGACATTATTCCCCGACGTCGTCGGGGATATGCTTTGTGAAAGCGTGTTGGGGCGCGGCCAGGAACGCGGCTTTATCCGCGTTGAATGCCATCAGATAAGGGATTATTCCACGAACAAGCAAAAACAAGTGGACGATTATCCTTATGGCGGCGGGCGGGGATGCGTAATGCTTGCCCAGCCGCTTTACGATTGCTGGAAGCACATATGCGAAGACGCGGGCCGCCGGCTCCATACTATTTATATGTCTCCCTGCGGGAGCGTGTTTACGCAAGCTGACGCAAGGCGGCTGCAGCGCGACCACGATAGATTCATAATCGTTTGCGGGCGTTATGAAGGCATCGACGAGCGGTTTGTTGAGGAATGCGTCGACGAGGAATTGTCAATCGGGGATTTTGTGTTGACGGGCGGGGAGATACCGGCGATGGCGGTGGCCGACGCGGTGTGCCGGCTTGTGCCGGGCGTTTTGCCTGACGAAGAGTGTTTTACCGACGAAAGCCATTGGAACGGCTTGCTTGAACATCCGCAGTACACGCGCCCTGAAACATGGATGGGGCGGCAAGTGCCGGGGGTTTTGCTCTCCGGGCATCATGAGAACATAAAAAAATGGCGGCGCGGGCAGTCGCTATCAAGAACGCGCGACCGCCGCCCCGACATGTTTGACAAAGCAGACCATAACGAATAACCTGCGCTTTTTCGCTTTTTTACTCGTTTTCAATGAATTCTTTGCACCTGTGCTCAACAAACGAAAGTGTAGGCTCAACACGAGCCTCATACCGCTCAAAACCGAGTACAGCCTCCATACACTCTTTTTGCAGGCTTCCGTCGCCGATAGCGGCGACCAACGTTCGCGCCTTAGCCGCAAGCTCGCGCCGGTAAGGGCAGGTTTTCAGGAAATCATACCGTATGTCAAAGCTCGCGAAGTTGAACTTGGCGCGAATACCTGCATGGCGTTCATAATAAAGGGCGGCACCGTTATCCCAAAGAGGCGCGAAACCGACAATCGTCTGCGTCGCGTTGTCTACTGAAAATCCCCAGTTGTTGAGATGCCTGTCGCCATTTTCAATAATGTAGTCGAAGAAGCACATCTCATAGAACGGTGCGAGATCGTCGAAATCCCGTTGCATATGCTCCAACGCTACCTGCATGGATATGTACCTGATGCCCGGTTCCTTATAACTCAGATACCGGCTTGCAGTGAGAAGACCCCGTTCCTTTGTTGTAAAAAGCTTGGATATCGACACAGGTTTGTCGTTGCGGGTTTCAAGGTTGTATGGAATTGCGTTGATGCCGATCCGCTTTGCGATAATATATGCCGCAACCTCTGCAAATGGTTCAAGCCCTGCGTTGGAGTAGCCTTCAGTGCCGCCTTTGCAAAGTATGATATCGTCAGTGGAAATACGATGCCAGTATTTAGGAAGCATGCCTTCTGTAGTTATCTCGGGCGTCGACAGGTGGCGTGAGATGTTACTGGGGATACCGGTAAAGGCGATCCAGCCAAGAGCCTCGTCAAAAGGGTTGTCATATAGGTTGATAGCGTCGAATTCCAGGCATTCAGACTCCTCTTGAATCCAGAAAGCGTCGTTTAAACTCATGCCATGTGAGTAGCAGAGCACGTCGAAATGATTCTGCATATTAATGGCCGACAGGACGGCTTCCATATGGTGACGGTTTACAGGGATCACACGGCGTTCGACCCAATCGCTGATTCTTGCCGTTGTAACGTCGCCGCTTCGCAAGTCAATCGGCAGCAACGATGGTTCGTCTATAGAGAGTACCTTATATTGATCTCCGATGTCAGTTAGTTCATGGTCAAATGTCAAAACTCTGTTATGTGAGTTCATCAAGTAGTATCGCGCCATTTCGCGGCACCCCCTAAATTTCTTTTATTATACTTGTTTTATTTGTTTATGGCAATCTCTATAAAATGATGGTTTATCAAACTAAATGTTTCTATCGCGTCTCTCCCATTGTCTCGAAACCTTTAGGTTAAGTTTGTCAAGGAGGAGTTTTTTATAGCACATAAACTGCTGCAACACGGGTCAGTTTTACGGCATCCTCGGAATTGGCGGCTATGAACTTGGCGAAATCATTGCGGACGCTTTTTGGCAAATCCACGCGGGTGTCAGGCTGCAGTAGGCCCGACAGTGTGATTATGTCGTTTTTATGTTTTTTGATATGCTTACTGTCAATCTGACCGCCTTTTGCTTTGCGCTCGGTAAGATCAAGCCACGCTTTTGCCTTTAAGGGTATCAAATGCTCTGCGTCAAGAATTGGAAGACCATCCATAACGCGGACGCCGGATTTTATGAAACCATAGTAATCATTGTCAAGCAGTATCGCGGACAGGCTTGAAATACCATCCTCAAGAGGGAGCGGCGTGAGTATGGCATCGTCGGTGAGCAAGATTTCCTCTATTCGCCGCGAAAACAACTCAATCATGTACGGATAATCCGGCGTAGACGGTTTTGTAAACCTATAGAATTGAGGCTTTTCAGTGCTTGCTCGGCGGTGTTCGTAACCGCCC
>Ga0099364_10009795_pt1 | contig 13271 bp, 15 predicted proteins | sample TergutTh196P3_FD_73070 | JGI IMG/M metagenome (GOLD analysis project Ga0099364, IMG submission 73070) | Microcerotermes parvus P3 segment gut microbial communities from Pointe-Noire, Republic of the Congo - Th196 P3 | ecosystem: Host-associated > Arthropoda: Insects > Digestive system > Gut ...
TTTGGCGTATGGAGGTGGTTTCAATGATGCGTGATGCAGTACAAACGATTGGGAATCTGATTGACAAACAGGGCGTTTCTTTGATTAGTTCTGTTGACAGTGACGGATTTCCAAACACAAAAGCCATGTTGCCGCCGCGAAAACGCGAGGGGATTCAATCGTTTTGGTTCACGACAAACACGTCGTCAATGCGGGTAGCACAATATCGAGTTGACCCGAAAGCCTGTATATATTTCTTCGACAAAAGATTTTTCCGTGGCGTTATGCTGAAAGGCACAATGGAAGTCTTAGAGGATGCTGAGAGTAAGGAAATGATTTGGCAGGAAGGCGATACAATGTATTACTCCAAAGGTGTTACTGACCCTGATTACTGCGTTTTAAAGTTTACGGCACAGACAGGCAGATATTATACAAATTTCAGTTCAGAGGATTTCAACGTCGAATAGACTCAAAGAAGCACAGTATAAGCATTACTTCCGATTCTTTCTGTTCTCTTTTTTGCCATGATCGTGTTGCTCCTTTCGGATTGTGTGATTTTTGATTTTGGAATGTGGTACAATCAGGAAGTCAGGGGGGCAGCTATGGAATATCAATTAAGAAAATATCCATCATTCTCTGCGTGTGGTTTGAACTGTGGATTATGTCCCCGCTATCATACCGATGGCAAGTCTAAGTGCCCCGGTTGTGCTGGCAATGGGTTTTCAGCGGTACATCCCTCATGCGGTATAGTATCTTGCTGTCAGCGAAAAGGAATAGAATACTGCTATCAATGTGAAGAATACCCTTGTATGAAATATGATGGCGCTGGTTTATCCGACTCTTTCATAACGCATAAAAACCAACTCCGCGACTTAGATAAAGCAAAGCGGGTAGGAATGGAAAGATATGCGGTCGAACTAAATGAAAAGGTCGGCGTGTTAGAGGAACTATTGAAAAATTATGACGATGGACGGCGAAAGAGTTTGTATTGTGTGGCGGTCAATCTTTTAGAGTTGGAAGATGTAAAATCCATCATGGGAGATGTTTTCGGCAAGGTTGCGCTTGACGTTCCAATAAAAGAAAAAGCCGCCGCCGTTGTTCATTTGTTTGAGGTAATGGCAGATAAAAAAGGCATTTCATTAAAACTGCGAAAAAAGATATAGGCTTGAGAGCTTTTCTTTCAGGAAATCAAGTATTGAGGAGTAAAATTGCCAATCATAAATGATTAAGGAGAAATAATGATATGTCCAAAGCGATAGAACTTGTTGCTTTTAAGCTGAAAAAAGGTGTTTTGGATACCGAGTTTTTACCTGTGTCTGACAAATTTAATTACGAGTTTCTTGCCAAGCAGAACGGGTATATTTCACGCAAACTGCTTCGAAAAGGCGATCTGTGGGCTGATCTGGTGCTTTGGGAAACAGAAGCTGACCATCTAAACGCAATGGAAGCATCAAAAGAAGATACGGTAGCCGCCGTATATCTGTCCATGCTAAACCTAAGCGCAAAGGGCAGTTTTTACCATCTCTTCTCTGTTGAAAAAAACTATGATTGAACGAATCTTCCATGTGTTTATGTATTTTTGCTTTCGGAAAAACTGGTAGAACAACGTAAGCATTTTATAAAGGTGTGTTTTTAGAAATGAATAAAAAAGGTCAAATAGCAAAACTGATGTGGAGCGTTACCTACGCCCACACAATCGCCTACGTAATCGCAGGCATGTTGATGATGAATTTTATGAATTACGATGAAATATGGGCGATGGAAGTCATGTCGTTTTATCGCCCTATTGATTCGCCTATAGTTGCCCTAGCGATGGCTTTACAGATTCCTCGCGGAATACTGATATCCCTATTCATACTGCCCTTACGCAAAGCATTTTTCGAGGAAAAATATGGCTTGTGGAAATTGGGTTTGATCGTCATGGGATTTTCAGTCATCTCGACTATAGGCGCGCCATGGGCGTCGTATGAAAGCTATATCTATACAAGGTTTCCCCTGGCGTTGCAGCTAAAGGGCTATCCCGAAGCGCTGTTGTATATAGGATTATTCATCGGCATATTGTATATTTCACAACGATTCGCGCATAAAAAAATAGTGGATATAGTAGCAGCCATAATGCTATTGGTGGTTGCGTTTCTATCCATAGGGGGATTCATTTTAATGCTGAATCAATGAAAAACAGTAAGCCTTATGAAGACGAGTATTGCTTCAAAACCTGCTGACAAGTTCGTCCATGCAGACTTCGGCGTGAGCGATGCCGGCGTACTTACCTGGCTTCACGCCATAGGTCGTGATCATCGTGAGGTGGAGCGCCTTTCTTGTCTTTGTCTCGGTTCGGAAAGTCTCAACCCGTTCGCGAAGGACGCGGTCATATGTGCGGTCAATTTCGAACGGACCTTTGGCAAATTTGATCTCGCAAAGGTTGATCACCCTATCGGCGCGGTCGATGACGAGGTCAATTTGCGCTCCTCCCCCGCTACTATGGCTGACCCAAGATGACACATTGCTATGAACGCCGGATATGCCAAGCGCTTCCTTAATCTGCGTGATGTGCGCAAGGCAGACCTGCTCAAAAGCATAGCCGCTCCACGCCCTATGGCTTGCATTATCCAGAAAGGAACTCCAGTAGTTAGCGCTTTCCGTGTGACGGATAAACGTCAGATGAAACGCAATGAATGGATCCGTTAAGTGGTACAACGCCCCATTTTTTTCCTTGCCAAAGGGCTTGTACTTACGGATAAATCCGCATTCCTCCAGTTCGAGCAGAATCCTTGTCAGATTTCCACCGTTTCCAAAATGGATCCGGCTCGCGATTGCTTCGCGGGTCAGACCTTGCTTTTTTGTATGCAACGCTTCCAGTACATCGACGTATTTTTCTGGATTTGCATACAGCGTATCCATCAAACGGCTAAACTCGTGCCTTAACGGCGCTGCTTCGCCAAAGCATATGCGGTCCACATTCAAGGCGAGGCTGTATCGCCTCTCGAACATACGGAGATAATAGGGGATACCGCCGAAGATCATATAACTCTCAATCAGATCCTGCGTGTTCATGGATACCCCTTTGCTGGCGTAATATGCTGCGCACTCTGCAAGGGTGAAGGGTTTTAATGCGATCTGCCGTGTCGTCCGATTGTAGAGTCCGCCTTTGTCGCGAAATATTTTTTTGGTAATCCATGAAGTTGCCGAGCCACAAACAATTAGCATGATGTGTTTCTGCCCTGACGCCCAGCCATTCCAAAAATGCTCGAAGGCAGGAACGAAGTCGGATTTCTTGTTGTCCATCCACGGCATTTCATCGATAAAAAGCAGCAAGCGGCCAGCGGGTTTCGCATGAGTGATCAGCATGCGCAAGGCATCGAAAGCCTCAAACCAGCTCTCTGTCGCATCCCGGGCGTCGGCTTTGGGCGCCCACCCATACTCCCGCAAAGCCTTTACGAATTCAATCCTTTGCTGCCGTGCGCTGCAGTTTGCGATGCCGGTGAAGCTAAAAAAGAAATCATCGCCAAATGTTTCTCGAACAAGATAGGTTTTTCCTACACGGCGGCGGCCATAAATCACCACGAATTCCGCTTCGCCGCTCTCTGCGAGTTTATGCAGGAGGCGCTGTTCTTCTACACGTCCAATCATATTGATCTCTCCAGATAAAATGCTGAAATAGAGGATAATAATCTCTGTTTCAGCATTATAAAATATTTCTGATCTATTGTCAACGATTGAAATATATGAATGAAATATAAGATTGAAGGGAATACACGGATGCATAAGGAAAATATATAAGATGCTGAAACAGTATACTATACCCTTCGTTTCAGCATCTTATCCAAGCTCTCATCCGCAGACGCCGTGAATAATCAAGGATGGAGCCTTTCTTCAATAGCGAATTGCTTATCCACAGGCGGCCATACCCACAGAAGGGTAAGCAGCCAGGACAGGGGAAAACCGAACAGCAGCAGAAGCGGCGCAAACATCAGGGAAGTTGGCAGAAATAAAACGAAGGCGAGCCAGACGCTTCCGCCGGCTATGGCGCCCATGATGCTGCGGGGGGCTTTGGCGAAAGAAAGCAGCAGGCTGCTTTTCAGGAGTTGCCGCAGGGGCAGGTCGATATAGGCGATGACCAGAAACAGGTAAGGCGCGACCATGCCGACGACCAGCGAGGACGCGAGCCAAGAGAGAAATTGGCTTGCGGCCTGCCCCGGATTGGCTTCCGCCATCATCCCGCCGGGCGACCCCGCCAGCAGCGGACCCCACAAAAAGAGCTGGGCGTAAACGAAAGCCGTGTACAGCATCCCCGGCGCCGCCGCCAGATTCAAGTTTTCCATGAATTTACGCTTGAGAACAGAGCGCGTGTAAGCCGGGTCGTCGCTGAGCATCCTGGTGATACAGAACAGGCAGGCGCTGTGCGCGCCGCCGGCGGGATAAGCCGCGGCAATGGACAGGATCAACAAGGGAAAGCCAAACATTCCGGCACGGTTCAGAAGCACGAAGAATAGCAGGACGACAGACGGAAGCAAGCAAATACAAAAGAAGAAATTCAAGCGGAGAAGCTCGACGAAATCCTTCCGAAAGATTCTGATCAATCGCGGAAAGCCGCCATTGCCATTCATGTCAGTTCAGGATAGCCGCTTCGCTGACGTCGTCAAAGAGATGGATTTTGTTCATATTCAAGGCGACCCTGGCCGTATCGCCGGCTTTCGCGGACGTTGTCGGAGGGACCCGCGCTGTCAGCGTTGATTTGCCGTAGGTCAGGTAGAGGTATACTTCGCTTCCCATCATCTCGCTTACCTCCACAGAAGCGTGAATGATCGAATCCGAATTGGCCGCGACGTAAGCTTCGTCGTCATGAATGTCTTCCGGCCGGATGCCCAGACGGACGGATTGCCCGATATAGGATTTCAATTCGCCGTTGGCTTTCCCGGGAGGAATGTATAAATGGTCTTCGGATTCATGGGTTTTCAGATAATACCCTTTATCGTCTTCGAGTAAAAGGGCGTTCATGAAATTCATCTGAGGGCTGCCAATAAAGCCCGCAACAAAAGTATTGCACGGTGCGTCATACAGGCTCTGCGGCGTGTCCACCTGCTGCACGATCCCGTCGTACATCACCACGATGCGGTCGCCCATGGTCATGGCTTCCGTCTGGTCGTGGGTGACATAAACAAAGGTGGTCTCCAAGCGCTTATGTAGTTTGATCAGTTCCGTGCGCATCGAAGCCCGCAGTTTGGCGTCCAGGTTGGACAAGGGCTCGTCGAGTAGGAATACGGCGGGATTCCGGACCATCGCCCTTCCCAGCGCGACACGCTGCCGCTGACCGCCTGACAGCGCCTTTGGCTTCCTGTCCAGCAGGTGTACGATATCCAGTACTTTGGCAGCTTCCCGGACGCGCTTGTCAATTTCCTCCTTCGGCGTCTTGCGCAGGTCAAGCGCAAAGGCCATATTCTTATATACCGTCATATGGGGATATAGGGCGTAACTCTGAAATACCATGGCGATGTCGCGGTCTTTGGGCGGGACGTCGTTCACTAGCCTGTCTCCGATGTAAAGCTCGCCTTTGGATATATCCTCCAAGCCGGCGATCATCCTGAGCGTAGTGGATTTACCACAGCCCGAAGGACCGACTAATACGACAAATTCTTTGTTTTGAATCTCCAGATTACAGTTGTTGACAGCCATGACATCCCCGGGATAAATTTTGAAAACATTCCGAATGGATATGCTTGCCATAGAAAACCTCCTCAATTATGATGAGCGATACGCATTACAGTAGTAGGCTTTGCAGGCCGGCGCCCGTACAGTTGGGTCATCCTTGCCATCTCTTCGGCAAGCCGGCTGTCCGCTGCGTCTTGCCTCATACGCCAGCGCCAGTTGTTTCCGCCAACGGTGGACGGTATGTTGATCCGCGCGCCGCTGTCCAGTTCCAGCCAGTCCTGCATGGGAATGATCACCAGGCCCGCATTGCTCTGCATAGCCAGGCGTATCATACCGCGGGGAAGGTGGCTCCTGCGGCGAATGTTGATATACGCCATCGCTCGGCGAACCGCGGCGCGGGGCGCGGTCTTGCACCAGCCTTTGACTGTCTCGTTGTCGTGCGTACCGGGATAAACCACTGTATTGGCGCTATAGTAGTAAGGGCTATAGTCGCCGGGTTCGCGGGAGTCGAAAGCGAACTGGAGCAGTTTCATGCCCGGATAGCCGCTGTCGCTCAAGAGTTTTCGTACCTCATCCGTAAGGAAACCCAGATCTTCCGCGATGATCAGCGCTTCCGGAAAGGCCTTACGTATCGTTTCGATAAAGCCGTTGCCGGGTCCCGGCTTCCATTCTCCGTACTTCGCCGACTTTGCTCCATAGGGGATAGCATAGTAGCTTTCCAGACCGCGAAAATGATCGATGCGCAGAACGTCATACAAGGCGAAATTGCTTTGCAAGCGCCGAATCCACCATGGGAAACCCGCATTCTCCATCGCCTCCCAATTGTACAGCGGATTACCCCAAAACTGCCCTTCGGGGGAAAAATAGTCCGGCGGGCAGCCGGCGACCTCGATCGGTCTGGCTTGCGCATCCAACTGAAACAGGTCCCGTTCAGCCCATGCGTCGGCACTGTCCATGGAGACATAGATGGGAATGTCTCCGATAATCCGCAGCCCTTTGGTCTGCGCGTAAGCGTGGAGGGCATGCCATTGCCGGTGAAATTGGTATTGCACGAAGGCGTGGTAACGGATATCCCAGGCTAGTTGTTCCTGCATGCGAGCCAGAGCCTTCGGCTTCCTCAGGCGTAAAGCTTCGCTCCACTTAATCCATGAGCGCTGCTCCTGGGTAGCCTTGATCGCCATGAACAGACCGTATTCTGAAAACCAGGGATTCGCGGCGATGAAGGCGTCCAGGGCGGCTTCGTCGCGGAAGCGGGAGAAAGCCTTACGGAGTACAGGCTCTCTCTGTTGATATAGCAGGGGGTAGTCCACCCTCTCTTCGCAAGCGCCCCAGGAGACCTGGCCAAAGTCCGCTTTTTCCAGTAGGCCTTCTTCACGCAAGAGTGCAAGATCGACATAGAATGGATTCCCTGCGAAAGCGGAGAAGCATTGGTAAGGACTGTCTCCGAATCCGGTTGGACCAAGAGGGAGGATTTGCCAGTAGCTTTGTCCCGCCTCGCAGAGGAAGTCGATCCATTGACGGGCGGATTGACCAAAGCTGCCTATGCCATAGGGAGAGGGCAGGCTGCTTACGGGAAGCAGTACGCCTGCGGAACGTTTGTCGCAAACCGACGCCATAGCGGGCCTTACCCTTTCACCGCGCCGGCGGCGACGCCGTCAATGATGTATTTCTGTGCGGACAAATAGAAGATAATCACCGGTATGACCGCCATGACCAGGCAGGCCATAATGGCGCCCATATCCACACGACCGTAGCTGCCTTTCATCGTTTGAATGATCATGGAGATGGTCTTATATTTTCTCTGGTCCAGAACCAGGTAGGGCAGCAGGAAATCATTCCAGATCCACATGGTTTCCAGAATGCCCACCGAGATATAGGTGGGCTGCATGATGGGGAGTACGACGCGAAAAAAGATACGCGGCGGATTGCAGCCGTCGATTGTGGCGGCTTCTTCCACCTCCAGCGGTATGCCCTTGACAAAACCACAGAACATAAATACCGCCAGTCCGGCGCCAAAACCAAGATAAACGACGATGATGCCCCAGGGCGTATTCAATTTCAGCGTGTCGGCCGTTTTGGACAAGGTGAACATGACCATCTGAAAGGGTACAACCATAGAGAAAACGCAGAGGAGATACAGAAACCTGGAATACGCGGCGTCTACCCGGGTGATGTACCAGGCGAACATGGAGCAGAAGATCAGAATCGCCGCCATGGAGCCGATGGTGATGATCAGCGTCCAGCCTACGCCGGAAAGGAGGCCATAGCCGTCTATACCGGACAGATAGTTTTCCAATCCTGCCCAGGTATCCATAACAGGCAGCCGGAACGGTTCCAGATTAATGTAAGTCTTTTGCTTGAAGGAATTGATTAGGATGATGAAGAGAGGGGACACATAAGCGATGCTGAGAGCGGCGAGAAGTACCGACGCCAAACCCCATTTCGCGTTCTTGTCTGCATTCATTGCTGCACCTCCTTACTGCGGGTGACGCGCAATTGCAGCAAGCCGATCCCGACGACAAGGAGGAAGAACAAGACCGCCTTGGCTTGGCCCACGCCTTCAAAGCCGACGCGACCGTAGAAGGTGTTAAATATATTCAAAGCAAGCATTTCCGTAGCGTGCGCCGGTTCGCCTGCGGTGAGGGCGAGGTTCTGGTCAAATAATTTAAATCCGTTGGTAACGGTCAGAAAAGTGCATATGGTGATAGAAGGCATCATCATCGGGATGGTAATGCGAAAGAGGCGCTGACTGCTGGTCGCGCCGTCGATGTCTGCGGCTTCCTTCAGATCGCCCGGGATCGTTTGGAGTCCCGCGATATAGATGATCATCATATAACCGATCTGCTGCCAGCAGACCAGAATGATCAGCCCCCAGAACCCGTATTTCGCATGAAGGTTAAGGGCGGCGTTAAAGCGAGCAAGGATGCCGTTTAAGATGAGTTGCCAGATGTAGCCTAAGACAATGCCGCCGATCAGATTGGGCATAAAGAAGATCGTGCGAAAGACGTTTGTGCCTTTCAATTTAAGTGTGAGGGCCATAGCAAGCGCGAAAGCGGCAACATTGATAATCGTCAGGCTTGCGACGGCAAACAGGGTAGTAAAGCCCAATGCGTAAAGAAAAGAATCATCGGCAAATGCCCTTACATAGTTTTTAAAACCCACAAATGTAGCATTCTGCACTGTGGTAAATTCACAGAAAGAAAGCCACAATCCCATGATAAACGGGCCGATGAAGCCTATGATGAAGGCAGCCAGCGTGGGAAAAATAAAGAGAGGGAAAAACCGTTTAAGTGCTTTTTCCATAATGCCACCTCAATTGGGGTGCGGGCGGCCGGCTGTGCATGGTTCCTGAGAATACCGGCCGCCCACACTCTATATAAAATTGCGGGATTTTTCCGCAATGGATCACGTATTACTGCGCGTTGACCAGGGCATATTCTTTCGCCCATCCGTCTACGAAAGCGGTATGCACCGCATTCCAGTCGCCCATGCCGGCCGCGTATGCCGTAAGCGCTGAACCGACGTCATTCTTCCATGCTTCGGAAGGCATCGTCGGGAAGTTCCATGAAACGGGAACAAAGCCGTTTGCCACATAATCATTGGCTATGTTCACCAGAGGATTTGAAGCCGGGAGGTTACCCTTAAAGGGGATCACAAAGCCCATATCCTCGCAGAGGGCGCTGACGCCTTTCTCCGATGTTACACACCAGTACAGGAAATCCAGCGTAGCTTGTATGCTTTCTTCGGAAACGTTTTTGTTGATGCATAAATAGTTTTCGGTACCGGTGCAGAGGCCTTGTTTCTCTTCTCCCTCCACGCCGATGTAGATCGGCAGCATACCCAGGTTTTCGTCGCCCAATCCGGCGACGTCCCCGTATGCCCAGGTGCCGTTTTGATAGAACACAGCCTTGCCTGTAACGAATTCCGCTACGGCGTCGTCGCCTGTCTTGGTGCCCAGCAGGGCGGGGCTTGTGGTGGAATTGTTGATGTACAGATCCCAAATCATCTTGTAGTTGTCCAGATAGGCGCCTTTGATCGCGGGCGTGGCGCCGATGCCATCCGCTTTATACTCATAGTAAATCGGCATATTGGCCAGATGCGTCTTAAAACGCCAGTCAGATGAAGGATCCATGCCGGCGGAGGCAAAGGCGGAAAAGCCCAGCTCGCCCGACCGGGCAGTAATATCTTCGGAGATTGCTTTTAAGTCGGCAAAGTTTTTGATGTCGTCCTGGGTATAGCCGGCTTGCGCGAGTAAGGCTTTGTTGAAGATGATGCCGTAGGTTTCGATAACATAGGCGACGCCCGCTATTTCAGAACCGTTATGCAGCGCGAATTCGTCGCTGGTCAGTTCGGCATAAAGTTTGCTGCCGGACAGGTCGTAGCAGTATTCGCTCCATGCAGCTAAACCCACCGGGCCGTTAACCTGAAACAAGGTGGGCGGGTCGCTTTTGGCAATTTCCGACTTCAGTGTAGTTGCGTATTGACCGGAAGCAGCCGTTATCACGCTCACATCGACGCCTGTTTCTTCCTTGTAAACTTTAGCCAGATTCTGCCATTGTGTATCCTGTTCAGGTTTGAAATTCAGGTAGAATACGGAGCCGTTTGCGCCTGCGTCCGTACCGGACTGGGAAGACTCTTCGCAGGCTGCTACTATACCGCACAACATCAACAAGATCAGTATAATAGCAGGGAATCGATAGGGTTTCATAGATGTTCCTCCTTATATAGTAAACCGTTTGCCTTAATGATATTGCCATTCATTTGTAGATAATTTCTACTAGGCTCTATTATTTCTACATAAGGCCTTCCCTGCAATATCTCGAAATGAAATTCTATAATCGCAAAACACACCCTGTCTGGAGGATTTCATGGCCTATTGTATTCTCTGATTGTGAACTTCGGCTGAAAGCCGGATGCAAAGCAGGTGAAAAAATGATAGAATTCATAGGACGGCAGAATTTGTGTTATGGGCGTGGCTTTGTGGCCTGAGCCGGAAAGGGGATTATTTTGAAAGAACTGTTTGTAGAAGGGAAATCCTTGCCGGACGCCTACCATAAGGCGATAGCCGCCCTTCACCGGCAGGGCGATATCGTAACGTCGAAGGACTGGAACCAAATGCAAAAGGAAGCCAGTATGACCTTCGTCGCGGAAGAACCCCTGAAAGAGCCAATGGTGAGCAAACTGTACATCGGCGGTTTCCGTGAACTGCAGCAATACGTCATGGAAATACTGGACGGGATCCTGGATTTCAAAATCGGCGACGGCTGGGACTATACCTATCACGACCGCATGGCGCATTTTCCCCTGACGGCAAGCCGGGCGGCGAAAGAAGAAAGTCAAGTCATTGACCAGATCGCGTTTGTAATGCGGGAATTACAGCGTCAGCCGGACAGCAGGCGCGCGGTCATCTCAGTCAGAGATAATAGCGCGGACCCCTTCAGCGCGGATCCGGCTTGCCTGCAGCATATACAGTTCTTCCTCCGCGAGGATAAACTGCACTGCAAAGTGCTGCTGCGAAGTAACGACGCTGCGAAGGCTTCGTTTATGAATGCGTTTGCCTTCATTATGCTGCAAAAAAAAATCGCCGACAATCTGGCTGTCGGCGTGGGAAGCTATACGCATAGGGCAAACAGTTACCATGTCTACGAACGGGATTTCAAACTGCTGGAGCAATACGCCGAGGCCATCGAAACCCGGCCGGCGGAGGAGATCGCCTATGCCTATGAAGGTTTCTATGATGAACTGATGGAAGAAAGCATTCCGGCGATCACTTCGATTGTGGAAGGCTTGCGGAATAAGACTTGAGTTTGTTCAGTGCGTGGGCGCTGTCTTTGATAAAAAAAGCAAATCGGTTAGACCGGATGACGTCAGCCACTTGATACCTAAATAGTTGGAACACCGAAAACAATCATTTTTAAGGGGCTGTGAAAGTCGGGAAAACCGCATGAATACAGGGAAAATGGACACTATCAACAACACTGACGGTGTCCATTTTATTACGATAATCCTGCTAATGATAACGCCCGGCGGCTTGGCGAAGTAGCGGATTGGGTGCGTCGCAGCCTGAAATACCGCAAGCGGTCATAGTGTGAAGAAGACTTCCGACTTTCACTACGACCGCCATTTCGCTAAGCCGCTTGTTATGTGACGTTTGGCGAGGTTTCTTCTTCCTTGCCATCATTTGCATGAGTAATACTGTGCTCTAATGTCTTATCTGATTGCATAATTTCGCGGCGTACTTTACTTATCGTTTCAAAATCACTAATCTGGTGAGCGTATTCTATAGCTTTTTGCATATCGCTTTCGGATATTTGCATTTCATTAGGATAACGTGGCTGAACTCCATATGCTGTCAGTATATTGCAGGCTTTTCTTATATCGCTGAACAGTTCATCAACTTCAGAACACAACTCACATAAATCATCTAAGTTGTGGGTTTTTGGCGGTTCCATCACCCCGCTATATATCAGAAATCCTTTGAGGTATTTTTCTGCCGATTGCTGGCAGTGATAGCAAATAATCTCCAATGGCTGCGGGTGCATACCGCATAAATACTCAGCAGTCGCTAAATCTATATCTGCAAACTTAAACCATTCGACAACATACTCATGCTCCATATAGTATTTTTCCTTTCTGGGCAATAACCCTCTCAAGCGTAGGACCGCTCTTTCTGCGATTAAATACGCTTGAGTGTCCCATGAGCAAATCCAGAGGCAAGGATCTTTTCTTCCAGAGAAGCTCTCGGACTTCCGCTTGCAACTCAATCAAACCGGTAATGCCGTCTGGTACGACTACATATATGTCAAGATCGCTCTCTTCACATGGCGTTCCGTAAGCATAAGAACCGAACAAATAAATCGCTTCTGCCGGAACAATTTGCAACACGCTTTCTTTTATTAAGTCTAATTCCTTTTGAATCTGTGTTTCCATACGCTTTACCGCCTTGTTCGCTGGTATTTTAGTTGCCTTGCTGGGCTACTGCGATTTTATTGCCGTCAGGGTCAGCCAGCCAAAACGAATACGCACCCCACGGCTTTGTTTCGGGTGGTGAAATAATATTTATATCTGGAATTTCATTCAATAACCGCTCATATAACGCATCAATGTCATCGGCAAAGCATTGCAGCCATATATTCTGCTCGCTCAACACCTTTACATTCCCCGGATTATAGACAGCAATGTCACCAAACCCATAGTGGTTGCCTTCAACGAGCGGGTCTTCTTGTAATAAAGTTTTGTAAAACTCCGCAAGACGAGGTGCATTGTCGGTTGTTATACATACCCCACCAAACTTCATAACACTTCATCTCCAAAGCAAGTTTACAGCACTATTGCCTTGATGCATTGCTCAATATAGGAAAGCAGTTGCATACTTTCTATATCTTATATCATTTTTGAGTTTTATGTCAATAATCTTCTTGGCGTTCTGCCAGAGTGTTCTGCCAGAGTAAGCCAAATTTCACATAACGGGGGGCGGGCGAGCCTAACTGACAGGCTTGTTATCTGCCGTTCACCCGGACTGATTCCATTAATCTCAGTATTATGCTTAGTTTCGAGTTTAGTCATCATGAATTATCTGTAACTCAGTCAGTAACAACGGAAGAGCTTCTGAAATCATTTCCAAAACAATCGAAAAATCTATC
>Ga0099364_10009796_pt1 | contig 13270 bp, 5 predicted proteins | sample TergutTh196P3_FD_73070 | JGI IMG/M metagenome (GOLD analysis project Ga0099364, IMG submission 73070) | Microcerotermes parvus P3 segment gut microbial communities from Pointe-Noire, Republic of the Congo - Th196 P3 | ecosystem: Host-associated > Arthropoda: Insects > Digestive system > Gut ...
ATTCATTTAGTGTTGGCAGTACAGTTTCTATTCGCATCTTTAGGGCATTCGCATCCATAGGCATCATATTTTTCAGGATAATACATATTACTTCTTATGTCAATGTTATTTATAGACATTTCCTAATGTCCGACAGCATGGCAGCACAGATTAAGAACAATATGCTTTCGCAACTAAATCTCGACGATATTGTAGACAACAAAGGCGTCCTTTTGGTCGGTAACTACGGAACAGGTAAATCGCACCTGATGTCCGTAATATCCGCTGTCGCCCTTGATGCTTCAAATCTTCCCCATCTGCGGAATCAGAAGTTCGCGGATGACGCGAAAATTATTGCCGGGCGATTTGAGGTTGTCCGTATTGAGATAGGAGCGGTGACAACACCCCTTCGCGAAATAATCTTTTCTAAAGTTCAGCAGAACTTCAAAACCCGCGGTTTGACGTTCGATTATCCAAGCGACGACAGCATAGCCAACAACAAAGAAACATTGTTACAGATGATGCAAGTGTTCGGCTCAAAGTATTCCGACAAGGGATACCTCATCGTAGTAGATGAGTTCCTCGACTTCCTCGGAGGGAAAAACGACCATGCGGTAAGGCTTGACCTCGGTTTTTTGCGCGAACTTGGCGAGATAGTCAAGGAAACCCGCTTGCGCGTAATTTTTGGTGTTCAAGAGAAACTCTTTGACAATCCTTCATTCTCGTTCGTATCACAGACCATTAAGCGTGTCCGTGACCGTTTTGAGCAGGTTGTTATCCGCAAAGAAGATACGGCCTACGTTGTATCGGAGAGGATTTTGAAAAAAACAGACGAACAGAAAGCGATAATTCGCGATCATCTGCAAAAGTTTTGCAGCCTGTATTCTAATATGTCTGAACGTATGGAAGAATACGTCAGCCTGTACCCGATACATCCGTCCTACATCGACGTATTCAGCAAGATATATTTTATCGAAAACCGCCATATTCTCGCTAATATCTCAAAAATCGTAAGCGGCATACTCGATAAGGAAGTATCTGATGATGCGCCCGGCATCTTGTCTTTTGACAGCTATTGGGCGTTTATCAAGGAAAATTTTTCTTATCGTACCGATGCGAACATCAAAGAGGTTGTGGAAAAGAGCGGCCAGCTTGAAGATATTATTGACCGTTCTTTCCCCAAAAAACTCTATAAGCCATTGGCAGCCAAGATTATTTATGCCTTATCCGTACACCGGCTCACTACGGGCGACATACAGCTACGAGCCGGACTGACAAGCGAGAATCTGCGCGACGACCTGTGCCTGTATCTGCCTGGACTTCCCGACCAGAGTTCGGACACGCTCCAATCGCTTGTTCAAACTGTACTGAAAGATATAATGACCACGGTGAGCGGACAGTTTATCGACTATGACTCGGATAATGGGCAGTATTACCTTGATTTGAAAAAAGACGTGGACTACGATGAAAAGATAACCCAACGGGCAATCACGATTCCTGACGACAGCTTAAACAACTACTTTTACGACATTATTTACTTCTGCCTCGATTGGGACGAACAGGAATATGTGAAGAACTTTAAAATTTATGAGCATACTCTTAATTGGGATTCTCACCAAATCTTCCGGCGCGGCTATCTTTTCCTCGGCAAGCCGGAGGAAAGGTCAACCGCGCAGCCGCCGGAGGACTACTATATATATTTCGTACCGCCATACGGCAACACAGATTACAAGGACGATAAAAAAAGCGATGAAGTGTTCTTCATTTTCAAAGATAATGAGGATTTCAAGAACAACCTGAAACTCTATGCGGCGGCTTGCATCTTACGCGACTTGGCGGAGGAAAAGAATAAAGCCGCCTATCAAGGAAAAGCCGAAGCGTTTAAAAAACGGCTGACGAAATTCCTAAGTGATAACAAAAATACGTGTTTTGAGATTATATGCAGCGGTGTGAAAAAACAGTTGCTCGAAGTTATGAAAGGGCGGTACAAATCAGAGAATCCATTTAAGGAAACGATTGATTTAGTCGCTTCGCTCCTCTTTGAACCGTGGTTTGCGGAGAAATACCCGGAGTTCCCGGTGTTCAAAACCACAATTACAATCAAGAATCAGGCAGCGGCAATCCGCTACGCTTTTGACCGCTTCGCAGGCAGAAAAGAGCATCTTGGAAACTTGATGCTTGATAGCTTCGGACTCCTAAATGGCGATAACATCACGATTCAAAACTCAAAATACGCCCAATACTACGCAAAGGCGCTTGAAAATCTCTCCGCAGGCGCTGTGCTTAACTTTAACGACGTGTACAAAACGGTTTTCAGCAACTACATTGATAAAAAATTCGGCATCAGCTACGGATTGCTGCCAATAGTCCTGCTTGCCCTTGTGTACACAGGGCGGGCGGTTATTACCCTAAAAAATGGAACCATTCTCTCCGCTTCAAACCTTGAAAACATTCCCAAGATAGGTGTTTCCGACATATACGGATTCCAACATATCAGCAAGCCGAAAGACTTGCATCTTGGCGAGCTTGTGCGATTATTTGAGATATTGGAATTGCCGGAGGGTCTTATACGCAACGAACAGAGCCGCGAAACAGGCGTTGAAAAGTTGATTGAGAAAGTAAAGGAAGTAGTCAAATCGGCAGTTACGGCGAAATCAAGACTTGATGGCGATTTCTCACTTTGGGGCGAACCGCTTATCGCGACGCACGTAGCAAAGTATAAAGAAGCGGCAAAATCCATTGTCGATATTCTCGGCAATTTCCACACTCGCTTCAATACAGTGGCGAAGTTAAACAACTTCACTTATTCGATGGATGAGGTCGAGAAACTCGGAAGCGATATTGCCGCAGTGATGGCGGTGATGAGATACGACGTTTTCAGGACAGAGAGTTTAGCCAATGTCAACTACATGATGACTATTGAATCCGTAGAGAGCGTAAAACAACTTATTGAATCTGCAAAAGACGCTTTCCGTAAAATCCGTGACAGCATCGCGGACGGAAAATACGGAGAAATCGCCGCTATCGAAGTGGACGAGAAACTATCAGCGGTCAAGGGTAAATACATCGACGTCTATTTTGAGGAACATAAAAAGCGCAGGCTTGACTTTAAGGGCGGTAAACACAAAAGCGACCTGATTAGTTCCGCGAAATACGCCAATCTGAAACAACTTGCGAAAATCGAGATATTATCCGACTCGAAACTGACAACGATTGGCAACGACCTCTCAGCGTTAAAGGTCTGCATTGAACTTACGCCGGAAATGTTGAAAGCCACGCATTTTTGCCCCAAATGCCACTTCCTGTTGGGCGGCGATGACCCCATCGTAAAAGGCGCAGTGGAGAAAATCGAGGACAGGCTTGACACACTTGCGGAGGAGTGGACAAAAACCCTGATAAATACTATTTCTGACCCGCTTGTGCTTGAACACAAAAAATTTCTTCCAGCCGAACAAGAAAGCCTTATTAATGATTTTCTTGCCGCGAAAGCCCTGCCGGAGAAAGTTGACAGCTTCTTTGTCAAAACGATAGCAGCGCTTCTAAAAGGATTTGAAGCCGTGACGGTAAACGGAGCGGAACTGATAGACAAGCTATCCGCTCTCGGCCCGGTTGACGCAGATACGTTTGAAAAAAAGATTGGCGAGATTGTCGCTTCATTTTCAAAAGGGAAAGATAAATCGAAACTGCGGATCATCGTCCGTTAGTATTTTTGGTAAGGGGAGGACAATATGGAAAAGCGAAAACTAACAAAAGAGGATATTGATAAGGTTCGCCACATAGAGGGCTTCCCGATAGCAAAGGACGAGGACATTATCGCGCTTTCCAACCCGCCGTATTATACAGCCTGTCCGAATCCGTTTATGGAGGAGTTTATTCGTGAGCATGGTACGCCTTACGACGAGGCGACGGATGACTACCACTGCGAGCCGTTCGCCGCAGATGTGAGCGAGGGCAAGAATGACCCGATTTACAACGCTCACAGCTACCACACGAAAGTACCGCATAAAGCGATTATGCGATACATACTCCACTACACCAAGCCCGGCGACATCGTGTTCGACGGTTTTTGCGGCACCGGCATGACGGGCGTGGCGGCACAGATGTGCGGTAATCCAGACTCTGCGTTCAAAATGCAAATTGAGAAGGAAATGCCGAACGTTGTTTGGGGCGCCAGGAAAGCAATCCTCTCCGACCTGTCGCCCGCCGCGACGTTTATAGCCTATAACTACAACACGCCCGTGGATGTGGAGGCGTTTCAAATAGAGGCCGAGCGCATACTCGCCGAGGTAGAGAAAGAGTGCGGGTGGATGTATGAAACACAGCATGTCATAAATGGCAAAGTACAGACGAGTATTGATGGTAAGCCTGTTATGGGCAGAATCAACTATACCGTCTGGAGCGACGTGTTCATCTGCCCGACCTGCTCGAATGAAATGGTGTTTTGGGATGTGGCGGTGGACAAAGAGAATGGAAAAGTCCGTGATATATTTACCTGCCCGCATTGCAGGAGTGAACTAAAAAAGACCGGTTGCAAGCGGGCGCAGGAAACTCACATCGACACGAAGCTGAATGATACCGTTACAATGGCAAAACAGGTTCCCGTACTGATTAACTATTCCGTGGGCAAGAAGCGATATGAAAAAACGCCTGACGAGTATGACCTTACGCTTATTGAGAAGATTGACTCAATGGAAATTCCTTACTGGTATCCGGCAAACGAGCTACCAAACGGCTATAACACGGAGCAGCCGAAACGGTCACACGGAGTTAAGCACGTTCATCAGTTTTATACGCGGCGGAATTTGGTGGTACTGGCTGCATTGTGGAAAAAATCACATATAAATAGGCAAAAAGCAGCTTTATCTCTTGTGCTGACTGGAATATTACAGATTAGCTCAAAACAATCTGCTTTTCGGTATGACTCCAGAAACCCCAAAAATACAGCAGGTGGAATTCTAAAAGGTACGTTATATATTCCGTCCATTCAGCGTGAAGGTTCGATATTTGAGAACTTTGAACGTAGATTGTCAGCAATTATTTCGCTGGTAATCGGAATAAATAAATTTGAAAAGGGAGCAGTACTTATTCAAACAGCGTCTGCTTCAAGAAAGAAAACAGAGAAGAATTCCATCGACTACATATTTACCGACCCTCCATTCGGTGGCAATCTCAATTACTCAGAGCTTTCTTTCTTATGGGAAGCATGGCTGAAAGTCGTTACCAATCCAACACCCGAAGCCATAATGAACACCGTACAGGGTAAAGGTTTGCCGGAGTACCAAGCGTTGATGACACAGTGTTTCAATGAATACTACCGTGTATTGAAGCCCGGCAGATGGATGACTGTTGAGTTCCACAATTCACAAAATGCTGTTTGGAACGCAATTCAGGAAGCGTTACAGCGTTCCGGTTTTATCATTGCCGATGTGCGAACACTGGACAAGCAACAAAGCAGTTTCAAGCAGGTGACAACGACCTCGGCGGTCAAACAAGACCTCGTAATCTCGGCTTACAAGCCGAAAGACAGTTTCAAACGCGAATTTACCGCCAACGCCGGCAGCGAAGAAACGGCGTGGATGTTCGTTCGTCAGCACATGGAAAATTTACCGGTGGCGGTCATAAAAAACGATCAAGTGGAGATTTTAGCGGAGCGTCAGGCATTTCTGCTTTTTGACCGTATGGTAGCCTATCATATTATGAACGGTATCCCCGTTCCGATTGATTCCGGCGATTTTTATAAGGGATTAGATGACAGATTCTTGGATCGCGACGGAATGTATTTCCTTTCAGACCAAGTGAACGAGTATGATACCGCCCGCATAAAAAATGATGTGGAGGATATTCAGTTTGAACTATTCGTCACCAACGAAAAATCGGCAATCGCTTGGCTGTATCAGCAGTTACGCATAAAATCTCAGACATACCAAGACCTTCAACCACAGTTCATGCAGGAAGTAAAGACTGTAGACAAGTTTGAAGCGATGCCGGAATTATCTGTGTTGCTGGAAGAAAACTTCCTGCAAAATGAAAACGGCAAGTGGTACATTCCTGATGTGACGAAAGCGTCTGACGTTGCAAAATTGCGCGAAAAAAAACTCATCAAGGAATTTGAGGGTTATCTTGAGGGTAAGGGCAAACTGAAAGCATTTCGCACCGAAGCTATCCGTGCCGGATTCGCGAAGCTATGGACAGAGCAGAAATATAAGCTGATAGTGGACACTGCGGAGCGTCTGCCGGAGAGCGTCATCGCCGAGGACGACAAGTTACTGATGTATGTGGATTTGAGTTCAGGGAGGGTGTAAGGTATGGGCTTTGATGTAAATCAAACGAAAATTCATGGGGTTTTAGCAGGCGACTATAAATACGTTATTCCTCGATACCAGCGAAAATATGTTTGGGAAGAAAAACAATGGAGGGAGTTATTTGACGACATCAAATACTGTGTCGAAAACAGAAGTGAGGCAGCAGAAGATTGGTCGCATTTTTTGGGTAGCTTTGTTTTTGAAACAGACGAAAAAAAGAAGGAATTAGTAGTAATCGATGGTCAGCAACGCCTAACAACTATTGTGATTATGCTATGTTCAATATGTGTTTTATTTAATGAAAACGGTGACAAGTCAAGATTCGAAGGCGTAAAGAAATACATATTAGGGACTGGTGATGATGGAAAACCGTTTTTTAGGGTAAACAACGAAGAACTTATAAATTTCAACAAACTTATTGATGCAACAACCGATTATACCGATGAATGTTCGAAAGGCCGTTTGTTTAGGAATGATTTTTTTTCAACGTCCCCCAAAGATAACGTCAATGTAAAAAAATGCTTTACGTTTTTTTACGAACAATTTAAAGAGTATGTAGGCAATAGTGTAGAAACAATAAATGTAATACGCGAAAAAATTACGGACTTAGATGTTATTGATATTAGAGCAACATCATCGCAAGAAAGCTATAATATTTTTGAAATCCTTAATGCCCGCGGTGTAGATTTAGAGCAACATGAACTGATAAAAAACTATATTTTTAAGTATATACAGCCAAAATCTACAATCGACCAAGCTAAAATGGATTGGAAAGAGCTTGAGAACAACTTATTCCTTGATGATTCATCGAGAATGAAGGATTTTTTTGCCAGTTATATTACACACAAGTATAAAAAGCCTGAGAAAAATGAAACCGAATTTCAAATAATTAAGAAAAATTGTAGTCGGGAGGAAATGCGAACACTTCTCGATGATTTATGTCAAAAATGTAAAATATTTCGTTGGTTTTACGAACCAGAAAAAGCCTGTGTGAAACAGGTAACAGAGCTACTTAAATTATTCAAAGAACTGCAAATTCGACATTTTCGACCATTGCTCCTATCCTTATTTTCGGTATATAAGAGTGACGTAATTGACAAAAAACAACTGGAATATTTTGTCAGGCAGATTGAAAATTTTTATTTCGCACATGGACTTGTGTGCGCTATTGATTCGAAATATTTGGAAAGTACAATCCATAATAATGCAGTTCAGATGGAACGGGCTTCCGATATGTCATCTATTGAAGTTTTTTTTAAAAAACTCAGCACTTATTATCCAAATTATTCGCAATTCGAGGAGAATTTCTTGTCATTGGGTTATTCAAAAAAAGTTAAAACATATCAAACACCTATGAAGATAAACAAATTGCGGTATATTTTAATACAAATAGAACGTCAAAACCTTAAAACAACCGGTGAGTTGGAAGTAAATAAGATAAGTATTGAACATATTGCAAACGATGATGGCAACGATGCTCATTGTCGCATTGGTAACTTGTTGCTACTTTCAGAGACGATAAACAATAAGATAGGAAATAAAACATTTTCCGAGAAACTTGAGTATTATAAAAATTCACATCTTATTTCCGTTAAAGATTTCCTCGAACGTTACGGTACAAAAAAGGAATGGACAGAAAATGAAATAAGAGAAAGAGGAAAGCATTTAGCGAAGCTCGCTTATAAAGATATATGGAAATTTGACTTTAAGTAATAAATAAAATGCACAATCTCGGCGAGTACGTATACGACAAATTGAATAGTGACCGTGTACAAGTTCTCGCTGTGAGCGAAGTTTGGGGCTTCGTGACATATAAAGTGTTCAGGCCAACGGACGGTAAGGTTTATAAGCTGCCCGAAGATTCCCTGACTATCGAGCCTAACATACGAGCCTTGGACGAGAACTATATCCGCTATGTCGCGCTGCTTTCAAAGATTAAAAATGAAACCTCCGGTGGCGTGTTGTCAAAGCTGTCAAACGGCGTCATCCCTTTGCCGCATCAACGTTACGTGCTTGAACGTGTTATCAGCGACAACCATATCCGCTACATACTCGCGGATGAGGTTGGTTTGGGAAAGACTATCGAGGCGGGATTGATTATCAAGGAACTAAAAGCGCGTGGGTTGATTAAGCGTATTCTTGTAGTCTGCCCGACCGGGCTCGTTACCCAATGGAGAATGGAAATGAGCGAGAAATTCAACGAGCCTTTCCACGTGATTTTGCCGGACGATTATGCGACAATACGAAAAATAACGGATTCAGATGATATTTACGGAGAATTTGACCAAGTTATTTCTCCGATGGATTCCATAAAACCATTGGAACGCAGAGTTGGATGGTCGGAAGAACGTATTGAAAAGTATAATGAGGAACGCATATATTCTGTTGTTAATAGCGGTTGGGATTTGATTGTCATTGACGAAGCCCATCGTGTCGCGGGAAGCACCGGTGAAGTCGCCCGGTATAAACTCGGAAGTATGCTTGCGTCCGCAAGTCCTTATCTATTATTACTGACCGCTACGCCGCACAACGGAAAGACCGAACCATTCCTGCGCCTTATCCGGCTGCTGGATGAACAGGCGTTCCCAAACTATAAAGCTATCGTAAAGGAACAAGTCGCCCCGTATGTTATCCGAACTGAAAAACGCGACGCGATTGACAACGACGGCAACCGCTTGTTCAAGAACCGCACAACAAAGGCTGTAAATCTGTCATGGGATGAGCGCCATTCGTTACAGCGAAAACTTTATTTAATGGTGACGAATTACGTTTCCCAAAATTATAACAAAGCCCTGCGAAATCGCGGGAAGAATATGTGGTTCATTTTCCTGCTGATAATGATGCAAAGGCTCGTTTCAAGCAGTACAAGCGCAATCCGAGAGAGCATGGAGAGACGTATTCGCGTTCTCGAACTACAAGACACGCAGATTAAATCAATGAGCGATGACGAATTTGCCGCAATGGAACTCGAAATGAATATGGAAAACGCGATAACGGCGATGTCTCTTGACATTAAAGCCGAAATTGCCGAACTGACGGAAATGGTGGCGATTGCGCGTCAAGCCGAGTACCAGTACCTGGATGTTAAAGTAGAGCCGCTCTTACAGATTGTTGACGACTTGTGCGCCGGGGAATCGGGACGGAAAATTCTTATATTTACCGAATTTGTAGCGACGCAATCCTATCTTTCTCAAATGCTCGCTGGTCAGGGATACAAGGTGGCTATACTCAATGGAAGCATGAGCATAGATGAACGTAATGACGTTTTGGAGATGTTTCGCAAGGAGAGCAACATTCTGGTTTCGACCGATGCGGGAGGCGAAGGCTTAAACCTGCAATTCTCCAACTGTGTAATAAATTACGACCTTCCATGGAACCCTATGAAAATTGAACAACGTATCGGGCGCGTTGACCGTATCGGTCAACAGCTCGACGTAATCGCGTATAATTTCATCCTCACCGATACTGTTGAAGCCCGCGTGAGAGAAATCTTGGAAGAAAAACTTTCGGTCATTCTTAATGAACTCGGAGTTGATAAATATTCCGATGTGCTTGATGGCGAACAAGCTGAGATAAACTTTACGGACGCATATATACGAACTATCTGCGACCCCGAAAACTTCAAATACGCGGCCTCAGAAGTTGAGGAAGATTTCAAGCGACAAGTGGATAATACCGTAAAACTAAAGGAATTATTCAGCGATGAAAAAGATTTAAGCAAATTAGTGGGCTCGGATTCCGGTTTTGATTTGGATACATCCCTACGCTCCATGCTGGTTTTCTACGAGCGCAGCATCGGCAATCCGATTCCGCCTATTGAGCATTACAGTATTACAGACCCGGTAATCTTCCGGCACCTAAGCTACGATATTGAATTTATCATTGACGACTTTATGCCTGTATTAAGCATCAAGGATTTTCCCAATGAATCAGGTCACTTTATGCTTTGGGAACTTTCTGTTTCAAATAATGAACAAAGTAAGCGCCTTCTCCCAATCTTCATCAACGATGATAATATTCTGCGGCCTCTTGCGGGAAAAAAGATTTGGGACGCTATTCTCGACGAGGAAAGCATTTTATCAGTTACCGGCAAAGAAAATCTATCAAAGGAACAATATGAAAAACTTTCCAGTGCTTCTCGTGATTATGCTTATGATGCCTTTTTAACATTGAAAAATGAAACGGAAAAGAAGCGTGAAGAAATCCATCGCAAGTATATGTATGCCTTCAATCTCCGTATTGAGGCTGCCGAACGAATCGGTATCGAGAATATCAGGAGGCACAAACTCAAACAGCTTGATACAGAAAAAACAGCGGCAGAAAAAGAATATCTCGGGTCGAAAACAATTTTCCCGGAGTTCAGACCGGTCTTGATCGTCCGAATGGACAGCGGCAATGCTTTGTATCAGTAAAACGCTACAAAAGCTCCTTTCGCTCGAAAAGGAAATTAAAATCATCGTATTCACTGAACCAAGCATTTGTGAGGCAACAGGCTTGCGAAATTTACTTTCGAGTAACGGCTATACTGTCTGCGAATACAATGATGTGGAATCATTTAGAGTCACTTTTGAAGAACGCATTAAACCAAACATTGAGAAAACCACTGTCATAGTCTCGACGGAGATATATGTCCCTTATGACATACGACGTGTTTTCCACGAAGTCTATCTTTCCGCGAGGACGTTATTTCCGAATTTGAACGCCGATACAGTAATGAGCCATGTAAATGATTGGGACATTATCAGTTTTGCCCTTGCTCAAAGTTATTCCGATTTTACACAGGCGAAAGAGACAGAGCGATTTATACAGGACATCGTTTTTTCCATAGGCGTAATTGAGCAGTATTGCCGATCGTCAACAGACAAACTCTTGTCCGCCTGCGATGAGGCGATAAACTATCAAGACTGGATTAACATCGCAAACCGCAAGGCGTCCGTTGAATACTATGCGGCAATGAAAAACGTCAACGTTGATTTGTCTTTTGCGGATGAAGCGTTTCAAAGATTTATTTCCGACGGCTATGCCCGCCTGTCCTCAGAAGTAAACAGTCACTCTCCCCCGATAGTAACAAAGGTATTATCTGTTATCCTCGCAGATAAAAACGAGAAATCCGCTTTGATCGTAATGGATGGTATGTCATTATTTGATTTCAAGGCAATATCGCGACATTTCAGAGGAATACAGTACGAACATGGCTGCTCCTATGCCTTGATACCGACAACAACTCCCATTTCTCGCCAAAGTCTTTTGTCGTGCAAATATCCACGAGAGTTATCCAAACCTTTTTCTCTTGCCGATGAAGAAAAAGAGTTCAGAGCCACGGTAGTCTCGTTTGGTTTTTCGCCAACTCAAGTTGATTTTCTTCGGGGATACGACAATGAAATAAGTCCTTTGTCCAAGCTGATTGCGATTGTAATAAACGATGTAGATGGAATTGTGCATGGTCAACGTCAAGGCAGAGCCGGGATGTTTAACGATATGGACTTGCTGGGGAGAAGCGGAAAACTCCAATCTTTGATAAAAAGACTTGCGGCACTCGGATTTGCTGTTTATATAACGGCTGACCACGGAAATACGCTGTGTACAGGTGTAGGAGGTTTTCGCAGTGGTGTTGAAGTCGAGTCGCGTTCAATGCGTATGGCGATTCTTAAAGATTTTGCGGAAGCAAACACTCTGCTTGCTGAGAACGCAACAGAGTATCAAGGATTCTATTTGGATAAGGAATATCGTTATTATATCTGCAAAAACGGAGTTTCTTTTGATAACAAGGGCGAAGTTGTTATGACGCATGGAGGAATGAGCATTGACGAGGTTGTGATTCCTTTTATCCGAATTAAGAGTGTGGAAGAAAATGGCTAAGATGATCGGTTTAGCGAGGCCACTAAAAACAGAATGGATGGATAAGACTGCTGATTTGGTGCTTGAAGGAAAATCAACTGAGGATATTAAGGCAGAGCTCAACGGCTATTTGTCGTTTGAAATAGAGAGTCAAACATCACTGAGAAAAACCCGCGATTCTTTGATAAATTTATGGGCTTTACGTTCAGATGAATTCACTAATGTTAGAGAGTCGGCCTTGTCTCTCTATCCTAAACTCAAGTCAGATAAATTGCCGCTTCATTGGTGTTTGCTTCTTTTAAAGTATCCGGTTTTTTCTGATATTTGCGCGTTGATTGGAAAGATAACGAATATCGAAGAATCCTTTACTACAGCGTGGATGAGAGAAAAACTATATGAATCCTGGGGTGAGCGTACTTCACTTGATGTGCCTGTCAAGAATATTTTGAGGTCATTGGTGGATTTCGGTACGCTTGAAAAGGCAAAAGTTGGGGTTTATAAAACAAAGGAGCGGTCAATCGGTGATGAAAAAGTAATTCGATTATTGATAATAACCTTGCTAAAACTTAAAAAAAAACCATATTATGAAATCTCCGAATTTTCGAGAGTCCCTTTGTTTTTTCCGTTCAAATACGATGTAACGCTTGAATGGCTTCATTCCACGCCGGAAATAACCATTGGAACCTTTGGCGGTAAGATGGTTGTATCAGCCAAAGAAATTTAAACGTGCCATAGAGGCAAAGCCGGGCGGTTGTAATGCATAACTCGGAGAGTTTTGTATTACAACCGCCAGCTTGTCCAGAACATTAAGACACCACCTTTGGCTTTCTGAGAACATTAGCAGGTGTTTTCAAAAAAAGCTTCAAGTGTTCGTAAAATCATTCAAAAACGCAAGCCACCTTTTCGATAAAACAGTCGCTATTTTCAATATGATTTTGAATATGTCGCCCAAGATTGAACACGAGCGTCGGTCAGATTGAACACCTGCATCGTTTTGAACTGAACAGTTACGTCGCCAAAAACTGAACATCTGCGGCGCGCCAATTGAACACCCCTATGTGACTCCCTTATAAAAGTAGATGTGTGCCGTACTACGGCGCAACATCACTAGAAGGAGGGTCACATGATGACCAACTACAAAGAAGTTTTGA
>Ga0099364_10009798_pt1 | contig 13268 bp, 17 predicted proteins | sample TergutTh196P3_FD_73070 | JGI IMG/M metagenome (GOLD analysis project Ga0099364, IMG submission 73070) | Microcerotermes parvus P3 segment gut microbial communities from Pointe-Noire, Republic of the Congo - Th196 P3 | ecosystem: Host-associated > Arthropoda: Insects > Digestive system > Gut ...
CAGTACCCTTGAACATGCCTGAATTATCCAGAAAATCATAAAGCAAGGCCGCCTTTTCCTTGTTCAGAGCTTCTATGCCGGTTATGCCGCCCATGGTTTCCAGCCACTCCAGCATCAGTTTGGCGATATAAATACTGTAGGTGGGCGGTGTGTTATACATGGAACCGTTTTCCGCGTGAGTTTTATAATCCATCATCACCGGGGTGCAATCCATGGCATGGCCTATGAGATCTTCCCTGATGATTACGACGCACAGGCCGGCGGGGCCCATGTTTTTCTGCGCGCCGGCGTATATCAGTCCAAAGCGGCTCACGTCGTAGGGTTCGGAAAGAATACTGGAGGACATATCCGTCACCAGCGGCACATGGCCGGTGTCGGGCAAGGATGTAAAGCGGGTGCCGTAAATGGTGTTGTTTATCGTAATATGAAAATAATCGGCGTCAGCGCTGAATTTGGCCGGATCCAACCGAGGAATACGATTAAACGTGGTATCTTCCGAGGAGGCCACAACATTGGCTTCGCCGAACCGGGCGGCTTCCTCGATGGCTTTTTTGGCCCACTGGCCCGTTTTTACAAAATCCGCTTTCCTGTTGCGGAATAAATTGAGCGGGACCATAGAAAACTGGGTACTGGCGCCCCCTTGTAAAAACAGAACCTTGTAATTATCGGGGATGTTCATCAGCTTTCGGAGGCGCGCCTCCGCGCTTTCGATAATCTCCTCATATGCCTTGGAACGGTGGCTCATCTCCATGACGGACATGCCGGCGTTTCCGAATACAACCATTTCCTTCCGGGCTTTTTCCAGTACCTCCAGAGGCAGCACAGCAGGCCCCGCCGAAAAATTGTAAACTCTTTCCATACGTTTTTTCCCCTCCTCGTTCGTTGGTTTCATACCAAATTGCAATCAAAAGGTTTAATATTGCCGTCACCAACGTAAAAGGGGAGCCTTTATTAAAGGCTCCCCATCTCGTTTCTCGCAGTTTATCAGTGGTTCTCAGCGGTACCGGTTCAATTCTCCGAGGCGGGCAGCCTGCCCATACTAAACAGCACTCCGTCAAAAGAGGAGTACCCAGAGGAATCGTAACCGGATCCAATGCCCAAATCTACAGTAACTTTCATCATAATGATTATTTTATATCATTTCCACCGGTTCATGTCAATGCAGCCGCAGGTATTCCTTTACTCCGTTTTGCAGAATCTGCGAGAAGTTGACGCGTTTTTTTTCTCCCGCTTCTTTTAACCACAACGGGATTGTGGCGTTTATTTTGACAGACTTGCCCTCATAATAGTTTTTGTAGAATTGCGTGTCACATGCTATTAGGGTGACTACATCATCATCACTTACCTTAATATCCTTGATGTTACTGGATTTTGGTATCGGCTTGCCTTGTTTTTCCAATTCGTACAACATCAAACACAGCGCGTCGCCGGCGTTCTCAATTCCTTCCGCCGTATCCTCCGCTTGAGTGTAACAGCCTTCAATGTCGGGGAAGTATATGGAGTAGCCGCCCTCTTGTTCTTTCTCGAAGATTGCCGGGTATGTGTATTTCGCCATGATATTCCCTCCCTACTTTAACCCTGCGTCTTTTAGTATTTTGCTTAGTATTCCTTTTTTAACGTCCTCAGCGTTATGCCTGCCGACTTGGAAGATTTTGTTTGTCTTTGGGCTGTACCAGTTTTCATGCCTTGTCCCTTCCGTTTGCTTTTGACAGCCATTCTTCTTCAATAGGTTTTTTAGTTCCGAGTATTTCATGCGCGGACTTCCTTTCGTTTGCCCTTGTATTGTACTCCTTTTTAGGCTCCTTGCCAAATGTCCGAATTTTCCAAAGAAAAATTTTGACGCGGGCATTTTCGCGTATCATATATGCGCGAAAGGAATAAATTCGCTGACAGCTATGGCTATAAGGTAACGCCGTATTGACAAAAACCATTCGTGGGCAAATAATAGCGCGAGATATTAATAAATGCGGCTCGGTTCAAAAGCGATTCAAAAAAATTTCTCGGGAGGATGATTGAAAAATGAAGAGATACCTGTTGCCGTTTGTGCTTGCCTTGGCGTTTGTGTTCGCGGGGAGCGTTGCGTTCGCGGAGCTTGATTATCCGGACTGGAAAAATTGGAGCGAACAAGATTGGGAGTCATACTGGATAGAGTATTGGCCTGAGGATAGTCCAGGAGATAATGAAGATAAAGTATGGGAACAAGTCAAATATGAAGATATGGACTGGGATCAATTCATTGGTAGATACTACAATGAACGCGACAAGTATTATTGGTTTAATGTGTATATCATGAGTCTTACCCACCAAACGGAAGTGAAAATGGCAAGAAAAGGGGAAAGAGTAGTGGCGGACTACAAAGCCGGTACTGAAAGCTACGTGGATAATTGGGAGATATTCACGAGGTATTTGTTGCAGGGTATAAACAACCCGAGTTTTGATCCGAAGTTGTGTCCACATGAGATGGCGTTGCTTGGCCTGGAAGATATTGAAAACTTTGATGATTTTGATTTTGATGAATTTTTTTCAGAACCTAAACCACTTCCGTTTTTCGATACGAGAGTCGTTTGGATAGGATTGCAAAGAGGATCGTCTGGAGAAAGGTATGCAACCTCCGGAGATATGACCCTAAAATTCTCGGAGGACACGGAGCTTATAGTAGAGAGTCCTTTCACTGAAAATAGACTTCTCCGCGAGGTCGTATCAAAAGATATTGAACGTAATTTTAAAGTCAATCTTAGCAGATGGAGGAACTACACGCTCTTTCACGACGAGCATCAATTGCCATACGAGCTTGAGTACGGAGCGGAATCTCTGTACGGGGAAGCTTCATTCAAGCCTTTCGGAAAAACAAAATCAATAAAACATGAAGTTCCCAAGATCATTTCTACCACCGAGCAGATGAGTCAAAAAGCCGTCCCCTACATGGAATTTCTGACTGACGGTATGAATAATGGCGAGAACGAGAAAGTAATTGGTTTCGTGTTTAGAATAGTCAATCCCGACGATCCGGGAAAGGCTCCTCTCACTATGGATAGTTCTAAACATAAAATAACCCCCTACAACTACAATATCAGAATTAAGGGGGGGCAATATATCCGGTTCCAAAGCGAATTAATGAGATACAATGAGGGGCCGGGTTGGGAGAACGGCGACCTTATGGAGGACGAAGTTATTTTTAAGAACCTGAAGTGGATTGATTGGGATGACGGTGGTAAAGAAAAAGACTTTCCCGAAATCAAACTGAGTGATCTTAGCAGGATACAGATTCGCTACTTCCCCAGCCGCAATTGGTGGCAAGAAAGGGAAATAACAGGAATCGAGCTCTCTTATGAGTGGCGGTTCGATAATTTGCTTGAGGAATGGGAAGAATACGTAAGGCCGCATATTCCCCCCATGAGTGAGGAAGAAACTGAGGAAGCGATTCAGGAGCTCAAGGATGCAGGAATAGATAGTGAAACTGTACTCGTGATTGACGAGTTTTTTGCAGACGGCGATTCTATAAAGTTGGATAGGAAAGATTTTGTCGAATTTTCTGAAGAAGTTGGAATAACCGAAGCTTTTATCTCAACAGCTCTATGGTTTGATAGTGTGGAGATGAGTGGAACTGAAGACAAGCTGATGATGTCTCCGCCGGTGCTTCCGTTCGATCCTGAATCATCACTCGCCGACAAAAAGCTGGAAAGTATCATGAAAGATGCTGCGGACATGGAAAAAGAAGAACAAATAGCGCTGCTAAAAAAACATTACAGCGTTATGAAGTATTTTTATGATGACAACGATAGGTGGGTGCATATCGACCTGCTCGATATGTTCGGCGACAAAGCCTTTGAGTTCGCGGAAAATGGCGGCGTCCAATTTAAGGCGCCCCTTACAATAGTCGACGGTTCAGCGCAGGGCGAAACGTTTGTTGATGGTTGGAAAGAGCCCTATCCTCAAAACTATGGCGTCCGGCTTCTCACTAACGGCCAGCTAATCATATATGACGGCAGAAAGAACGGTACCATCAACGACCCGATAGTTCTCGTGGCTAAAGAAGAAACCACTTCTCCGCCCGACAACAGCGGATGCAGCACCGCCGGCTTCGCGGGCCTCGCCCTGCTTCTCGCCGCCGTAGCTGTCCGTACGTTCGCGCAGAAGAAGAAAGACTAGACCGGATTTCCCGCAGCGGGCGGATTACCCGCCCCCGCGACAGACAACCCGCAATATAACGCGAGGCCTCCCACCAACCGGGAGGCCTCGCGTCGTTATAGCGTCAATCATTAAATTTGACGCAAGCGTTTTTGCGTATCATAATAAACGAAAGGAGGTGTAGACGTGCGGACCAATATCGAGATTGATGAAGAGACGATGAAGCAAGCTTTTTCCGTGTCGAATTATAAGACCAAGAAAGAAATTGTGGCACAGGCACTTAAAGAATTCGTTAACAGCCGGATGCGTAAGGATTTAACGGATTTACGGGGAAAAATAAAATTCGCAGACGGCTACGACTATAAGGCAGCACGGGAGATCAGGGAGTGATACTGATTGACAATTTTCGAAAGAGCGGCCCGCCTGTACTTCGACCTCCGGAGGAAAGGCATTACTCCTCGCGGAACAATCGACATTTTTATTGCGCTCACGGCAATACACCATAACCTGAGTCTCTTGCACGACGACCGGGATTTCGACGCTATAGCTTCTTATGTAAAAGAGCTGAAAATAGCGGCGATGTAAGGCGACGGCCGGTAAGTGCCTCATAAACGGCGTTTGGCATTATAGCAATATACTTTAAATGCTCAATTCTTTCATTACTGCCGCTTGCAAAAGCTGTGAAAAGTTGAGATTAGACGCACGTCCCATTTCATCCATCCATGCCGGGAGCGTAACCATGCGGTTTACCGCTTTGTCTTCCCAACGCTTTCTGGCGCTTTTCATAGAAACAACAACGCGCTGTGCTATTGCGCCTTCCGGGATTATCGTTTCTTCAATCGGCGTTGGCGGTGGAATATCCATACCGTCTTTCTCGCAGATTGCCAGATAATCCTCCAGGACATTCTGCGCTTGTATGATCGCTTCTTCCAACGTCGTTGCGTTAGTGGCACAGCTCACTAAATCCGGAAAATCTGCAAACCAACATTCTTCGGATTCTTTCTCAAATATTGCCGGATACGAGTAAAAGTCAGGCAGTTTATTTTTTTTCCGCATATCTGTTTCAGCTCCTCTCCTTTATATTATATATGTTGAAAGAAGCGAAGGCGCGCGGATTGATAGAGTTCTTTTGAAGCAGGGCTTACGTGATTTACGTATTTTAAGGCATTATTCTTCCGGCAGTGATTGCAGATGTTTCTCAGGCGCCATTCTCTGATGCAACACGGTAATCACGGAGATGTATTTTTCCGAAACGGTGTAGTAAATAACATGACTTCCACAAAGGATACTACGAATCTCATAATTGAGATTCAAGCTTTTTGAACGGTCAATACCAATGGAGGGATGTTTCGCCGCAAATTGAATTTTCTCGTAGAGATTGTTTAAGTAATCTTCCGCCTTCCGGACGCCCTATTGTTCCAGCGTAAAATGCCTGATATCGGCAAGGTCTCGTTTGGCCTTATCGGTGATACGCCATTGTTTCATGTTTTGTCGTATTTTCCAGCCATCAAGTCTTGAAAGAATACGTCGCCGTCCTCGATATTACCGCTTTCAATATCCTCTAAAGCCGCTTTAATGTTTTCCCTTACATACCGGCATTTCAATTCTTCCGTGGCGTTGTACTCATCAATAGAAACGATAACGGCGATCGGTTTCCCGCTTCTTGTAACTTTGACCGGCTCTTTTTGGCTCTTTAATATAACTTCGCCGAAACGATTTTTCGCTTCATTCGCAGTAAAACTTTCCATGGCAATAATGCACCCCTTTAAGCCAATACAGTTATAATAGCTGATTTGTAAAAAATTGCAAAAGAATATTTAACAAGTTTGTATCTCAAAGCCGCCGCGTCATAACATTGATGCGTTGCCGCGCGTAATGGAAATTTACGTGTAAGCGCGGTATACTGATGACAGGCAGGGATTTTTATGAGGCGGTGAAATCGTGAACTTACCGCCAAGCCCGAAAGTAAATGGGTGTTTAATGATAACCATATTATCAAGGAGGAACTTCTATGCAAACAGCCAGGCAAAAAATATATAACTTGGTAGAAACACTACCCGATTCCCAGCTAACAGAAATCGCCGATTTCATACTGTCTATAAAAATGCGTGATGAAAACAAGCTGTATAAGGGTTTGGAAGCCTTGAGCATTTCAAGTACCTATTTTTGGGACAATGAGATTGATGATGAAATATGGAACAATGTATAGTCAAGGCGATATTTTGCTTGTTCCGCTGCCCTTTACAGACCTATCGGCAAATAAAAAGCATAAACACAAGGCAGGGGAAGTGAGTCGGATGCAAAAGCGCATAGAAGGAGGGAAATTGAAATGCAAACACAGACAGCGGAACGCCAAGAATTACACCAGACGATTGACGCGTTGCCGGATGAAAGCGTCACAGCCATGCTTGGTTTTATCAGGAGCCTAAAACCGCACGTCGGCCTCACTGCCGCCGATGACGACGGATTCTACGACGAAGCTAATGTTCGTTGGATTAAAGGCTCGATTGAGCAGTTAAAGCAAGGTAAAGTCGTTGTGAAAACCATCGAAGAGCTTGAAAGAAATGAATAAAGTGACCTTCACCGACCGCGCTTGGAGCGACTATCTGTACTGGCAGGTACAAGACAAAAAGACTTTACGGCGTGTCAATGCGCTGATAAACGACGTAAAGCGCAACGGTTATGAAGGTATTGGGAAACCGGAAGCACTTACTGGTGACTTATCAGGTTTTTGGAGTCGGCGTATAGATGGTAAAAACAGAATCGTCTACCGCATTGCCGATGGTGTAATTGAGTTTGTTGCGTTACGTAAACACTATGAATGACTAATACCAAGTTGCAATTAAAAAAACGATGTTATCCGGGAACTCGGATAACATCGTCGGATTGTTAAACTGTATCCGCCGCAGGCAATGGAGCCATTAAACGCCCAGATACGCTTCCTTAACCCCCGGATTCTCAAGAAGATCCACGCCCGGCCCTTCAAGGGCGATTACGCCTGTTTCAAGCACGTAAGCCTTGTGAGCTATTCTGAGCGCGGCGAACGCGTTCTGCTCGACCAGAAGGATCGTTCTGCCCTCGCGGTTGATTGCCTTGATGGTCTCGAAGACTTCCTCGACAAGTATCGGAGCGAGCCCGAGCGACGGTTCGTCGAGCATCAGAAGATCGGGACGGCTCATTAACGCGCGGGCAACGGCCAGCATCTGCTGTTCGCCTCCCGAAAGCGTGCCGCCCTTTTGCGTCCGCCGCTCCTTCAGGCGCGGGAACAGGGTGTATCCGTATTCCATGTCTTCAGCTATCCCGGCTTTGTCGTTCCTGCTGTAAGCGCCGAGCATTAGGTTTTCCTCGACCGTGAGATGGGGGAGTATTCTCCGTCCCTCCGGTGACAGGGATATTCCGAGTTTCACCATAAATTCGGGGGGCTTGCCGTTTAGTGAGACGGACGAACCGTCGCGCTGTCTGTAGCTCATTGATCCGGTGACGCCCTTCACAAGCCCGGCTATCGCCCGGATAACGCTGCTCTTTCCCGCTCCGTTCGCTCCGATCAGCGTCACGATTTCGCCTTTCTCGATGGACATTGAAATGCCTTTCACAGCGTGAATCGCGCCGTACATAACGTTTAAATCAGTTATCTCAAGCATGGGCGGCCTCCTTGCCCAGATACGCTTCTATTACGTCAGGATTCCTTCTTATCTCGTCCGGTTTGCCGTCCGCTATAAGAGCGCCGTAATCAAGCACCCAGATATGCTCGCACACGCCCATAACAACCCTCATGTCGTGCTCTATCAACAATATCGACAGCCCAAAATCGTCCCGCAATTTGCGGATGAAGTCCAACAGTTCCGCCGACTCCTGCGGGTTCATTCCGGCCGCCGGTTCGTCCAGCAGGAGGAACGACGGCTTCGTCGCGAGCGCGCGCGCTATTTCAAGTCTCCTTTGAGCGCCGTATGGCAGGGATGTGGCGCGCGCGTCAGCGTACTGTTCCAGTCCTAAGCGCGCCAGTAACTCAATCGCGTTAGACCTTATCTCCCTCTCCTCCCTCGCCGCCGCCGGAAATATCGGGAGCAGGCTCATCCACCACTTGCTCCGTTCTCTGACGTGAGCGCCTACCATCACGTTCTCGACGGCTGTCCCGTTGGAAAACAGGCGAATGTTCTGAAACGTGCGGGCAAGACCTGTGCGGCAGACCTCATGGGGAGGGAGTCCCGTTATTGTTATGGGGGGCCCGCCGGGGCGCTCGAACTCGACGTGACCGGAAGCCGGTTTATAAAAGCCCGTGATGACGTTGAACACTGACGTCTTACCGGCTCCGTTGGGGCCTATGAGACCGATGATGCCGCCGTTAGGCACGTGCATCGTGAGGTCGCTTACGGCAACCAATCCGCCGAAACGCAGAGTCACATTGTGAAGCGACAGCGAATTCATTCCCGTCACCTCCTTTTGCCTTGTCCCGGCCGCGTCCGAACCCAGGAGTTTATGCGCCGGGGCAGGGATAACAGCCAATCCCAACTGAATTCTCTCATGCCCATTATGCCCTCTCGCCGGAATATTATCACCATTATCAGGAGCAGCGAAAATATTACCATCCTCATCCCCGGCTTACCGGAAAGCGGGATCTGGAACGAACCGATCATCAGCGGGCTCTCGAAGAAGCGCAGCCACTCCAGCATGGTCGTCACCAAAACGGAACCGAGGATGCTGCCCGTAATCGACCCGAGTCCCCCGATCACGACTATCATCAGTATGCTGTAGGTCTGTGTTACCATAAACATCCTGGGGTTGATGGTGGTGATTATGTTGCCCATGAGCGCTCCGCCCACACCGGCTCCGAAACACCCGATCGTGAACGCGAGCACCCTCGTCTTGTAAGTGTTTATCCCCATCGTACGCGCCGCCACTTCGTCGTCGCGGACGGCGCGGATCACGTTTCCGAAATTGCTCCGCATCAGGCGCACCGTGCATATCAACATTATGAGCAGACACCCGTATGTGACCCAAAGGTTTGTGTAAGCCGGTATGCCCTTCAATCCGAGCGGCCCGTTGGTGAGCGGGATGAGATTCGTTATCAGCAGGCGCAGTATCTCGGAAAATCCCAGCGTCGCGATACCGAGGTAGTCCCCGCCGAGTTTAAGCACCGGCATGGATATAAGCCACCCGACTAACGCCGCGATTAACCCGGCCATAATCAGGGATACTCCAAACGGCGAGCTTACCCCCAACAGCCAGGGGGCTATGGGTTCCAGTATCCACATATCTATCTTTTCGGAGGGGGAGATTATCAGAAGCGCTGAGACGTAAGCGCCTATAGCCATGAAACCCGCGTGGCCCAGCGAGAACATGCCGGCCATACCGTAGATTACATTGAGGCTCAGGCCGAGTATCGCGTTTATCGCAATCAGGTTTATTATCCTTATCTGATAGTTGTCAAGATACTCCGGCGCCTGCCATATCAAAACCGCCAGAACCGCCACGGACGCGAGTGTGAGTATGTTGTTTCTTCTCATATCTTGTCCTCCAGCCGCTCTCCCAACAGGCCGGTAGGTCTCACTTGCAGCACCAGCACCAGCAGGGCGAAGGCAAACACGTCCCTGTAACCGGACAGCCTGGGGAAGAAGGCCACCGACATTATCTCTATGAAGCCGAGGATCAACCCGCCAAGCATCGCGCCCGGTACGGAACCCACCCCTCCGAATACCGCGGCTATGAATGCTTTTAACCCCGGAGTCATCCCCATGAGCGGATCGACCCTGGGATAACGGAGGGCCCACATTATCCCCGCCACCGCCGCGAGAGACGACCCAATCGCGAATGTGAGCGCTATCGTCCTGTTAACAGACACGCCCATTAGGCGCGTCGTCTCTATGTCGCGTGAGATAGCGCGCATTGCGAGCCCCTGTTTTGTTTTGTATATCATCCACATAAGAGCGGCCACCAGCAAAAATGAGATTATGGGTACCATGATTATCAGAGGAGAAAGCCTCACAACGCCGCCGGTGGCCGCGTCGCCGAAAACCAGCGGTTCGACCAGGGCGTTAGGCAGGATAACACTTCGCGGTATTCCTGTGAAGGCGACTAACGCCGCGTTTTGGATGAAGAAGGATACTCCTATCGCGCTGATGAGCGCGCTGATTCTCGGAGCGTCGCGCAAAGGCCGGTACGCGATTCTGTCAACCAGCAACCCGCACAGCGTGGCCCCGACTATCGCGATGACCACCCCCAGCGCCCAGGGCAGTTGATATTGAATAGTAGTAAAAAAGACGAAGTAAGCCCCGAGCATGAATATCTCTCCGTGGGCAAAATTAATAAGCCTTAAAATCCCGTATACCATTGTGTAGCCTATGGCAATCAGCCCGTACATTGAACCGAGCCCAAGCGCGTTGGCAAAGTGCTGCAGGAACATGCTGAAACTCAAATAAAACGCCTCCGGCTGTAGTAAAATTCGGCAAAAAAGCGGCGGGAATGATTTATGCTCTCCCGCCGCTCATCCGTTCGATGCTTTTATGAACGTCAGAACTGTCCGTTTTGGACTTTTTGTCGGTTACATCTCCGGTACTATCGTTCCGGCGAAGACCTTCCTGGCGTCCCTGATTTCGAGAATAGCGACATCTTTATTCGGGTTGTGGTTCTCGTCGAATGTCGTGTTTCCGGTAACTGTCATAAGGTCTTTCGTTGCCGCCAGCGCGTCGCGAATCTTCTCCGGTTCGTTGCTTCCGGCGCGCTCGATGGCGTCTTTCACGATGAGGTAGCTGTCATATCCGAGCGCCGCGTTAGCGTTTGTTTCCTTGTTTGGAAATTCCTTCGCCCAGTTTTCGGTGAACCTTGCCGCGACCGGGTTCATATTAGGCATGTCTGGCGCGTAGGCAAATCCCGTGTAGGTAAAGCCCTCGATAACGTTACCGGCCAACGTCACCGCTTCCGGGTTGTCCATAGCGTCGCCGCCCATGAATTGGACGTCGGAGCCAAGCTCCCTCGCCTGCCTCATGATGATTGCACCCTCAGCAAAGTAAGCGGGGAAAAACAGCACATCAGGCTCCCTGGATATTATCTCGGTCAACTGCGCGGTGAAGTCCGTGTCGCCCGACGCGTATCTCATATCGGACACTATCTCGCCGCCCAGCTTCTCGAACGACTGTTTGAAGAACGTCGCAAGCCCTACCGCGTAGTCGTTGGCCACGTCGACGAGCAGCGCCGCCTTTCTGGCGCCGAGATTTCTGAAGGCATGGGTCGCGGCTCCCGCGCCCTGCAGCGGGTCGATGAAGCACGCCCTGAAAATGTAGTTCATACCCTGGGTGACGAGCGGATTTGTGCAGGATGTGCCGATCATCGGAATACCCGCCGCTTCGGCGATTCTTCCTCCCGCTATCGCGAGGCTCGAACCGTAGGTGCCGATTATGACATGCACATTATCGTTTTCGATTAGGCGCGTCACCGCGTTAGCCGCCTCCACCGCGTCGGATCTGTTGTCCACCACGAAAAGTTCGACCTTTTTTCCGATTATCTCAGGGAATTCCTTCAGCGCGAGCTGAACGCCCTCCAGCTCAAGCTGGCCGCCGAAGGCGTTCTGTCCCGTCAGGCAGTTGAAGAATCCTATCCTGATAACATCGTCAGCCGCCATGGCGGTTCCCGCCACAACCATGCATAACAATAAAGCAACCAATACCTTACGCATTACAACCACTCCTTTATTATATTTAGTTATGTAAATTAATTGCCTCCTCATGTAAAAATCAGCCATTTTTACACAAGTTCCTGCCAAGTCAACCCAAATTCTTATAATACAACATAAAGGGTAATTAAAACAATATTTTTTTGAATTAATTTTCGTCACTGAAAGTGTCGTCAGCCCCCAAAACGATGGTTTTTCTTGTGGTAGCCCCGAAGTTGATAACGTGTGATCTCTTGACCGACATTTCGCCAAGCGCCTGCCCCGGGTAAAATTCGCCAATCGTTATTCTGTAGACCGGGTCAAGCGCGAATTTATAGAAAGCATCCGGGAGGAGGTCCGCCACGGACGCCTGCTTCCCTGCCATTGAAAAACCGACTTTGAGAAAACAGTTCTCCTCGTACTGCCGGTCGGCCGGGGGTATCTTGTGGTCGGACTGAATGAGAAGATAACCCTTCTCGCGCTCAATCATGGAACCTGCGAACGCGGGCGCGCCGAAGGGAAAGTCGCCGAAATATGTCGCGGCGTATCCGTTTTCGTCATCCGGCGAGATCGGAATCTCGATTGAGTTTGTCTGAAATATATCATTGCCCAAGTGATAGCTTTTGACTATCAATACGTTGTATGTAGCCCTCCATGTAAGCTCCGAATTACTGCTCTGCCCTCCGTACCCCGGAGCCGCGGCTCCCACTATCCACGCCAGCGGAAGCGGCTTCACCGCTGAATCGGTAGTCTCCCGGAACGTCGGAAATATTGCGAATCTCTTAAACTGAGAGCTTTCGTTTCGTATGGTAAGAGTATATTTGGAAGCGTTCATCTGATGTCCTCCAGGTGTTACCAAGTCGGCGGCGTGCATCTCTGGCAGGGATAAAATCCCTGTTCCCTGGCGTTAGCCACGGAGATGGCTATGGGCCGCCCGCTGTTTTGTATTACTATACAGCTTGCCCTGTGATAAAAGCGGCCGGGTCTTACTATATAGACTGTGGTGAACGGGAATGCCTGGACGCCGGTTTCCGCTGACAGCAGGAAAATTCCAAGTGCCAGAATAACAATGCAAATCGATCGACGCGCAGCGGTCCTCACAAAACTCTCCCCACCTTCATTTTTATCGGATAAATCATAGACGCGATTATATCATCAATAGAGGTACACATAAAGGCGTGGTTCAATAGCTATCGCTCTCCTTTGTTTCCTTCCCCACTCAGCCGGTTGCAATATTCGAATCCAGATCAGACTGGTACATCCTGCGGCTGCGGAAGATAGCCCGCTCACGTTCGTCTTTGCTGACACTCATTTAACACCGTCAGTAGTATATCGCGCTTAGGTAATTATTTCCATTGATATTTTCAATGTACGTCGTAAATACGAATCAATCCCTCAATTGCAAAAGTAACTGCAACCGTGTCGGGTGGCGAGGGTGGCAATAAGTCTTGCAAAAAGAGCCAGTAAATAGTGGTGGCAATAAGCCTTGCAAAAA
>Ga0099364_10009800_pt1 | contig 13266 bp, 9 predicted proteins | sample TergutTh196P3_FD_73070 | JGI IMG/M metagenome (GOLD analysis project Ga0099364, IMG submission 73070) | Microcerotermes parvus P3 segment gut microbial communities from Pointe-Noire, Republic of the Congo - Th196 P3 | ecosystem: Host-associated > Arthropoda: Insects > Digestive system > Gut ...
CTATGTCGTCGGGCCATCGCGCGTATCGACGCTAACGGACAATACCGCAACATATACATTCTCTTTGCAGAACATGTCGGCTGATGTCTTGGGTTTAGAATTTGACTACAGGATTGAAGAATTATACTTTCAGGAGAAAGACTCGTTATCTGCCGATGGCTGGGACATTGTTGAAGAGACTGGCTGGGCCTCAAGCGGCGGATACATAACGAAAAGCGTCTTCTTGGATAAAGCAGAAGGGGCGGGTGACGGCGTTGATGATTTCTTTAAGGCCGTTCTTGGTTTTACTGGGGAGTGCGGTTTGACGACAGTAGAGATCGTCAATGCAACGGCAGTCTATGCGGACGAATCTGTTCCGCTGGTGATTGCAGCGTCTTTCCAGACTGAGATTAGCCCGTTCTCAATGTTCGACGTTAATGAAGACAACACTGTTGATCTAGCTGATTTTGCTTCGGCGGTGTATTTCTTCACAGAAAAGGCTGGAAGTGAAAGCTGGGCTGTGTCTGTGGCGTTTGAATCGGATGAAGTGGGCGGTGTATTAATGATATCGCCGGCAAGATGCGATGTCAACGATGATGGGATAATAGACTTAGAAGATCTTATATTGATAAGAAACAACTACTCGCGTGATGCCGTACAATTGCCTAAAGACGAAGTGTTAGACGAAAATACAAATGACTCAAGTGGCACTGAAGACAGTGACAATCTGGATGGAACTGTCGAAGATGGCGATGACGATGAAGAAAACGGCGAAGGCGGGCTTGAAGAGCCAGATCAGGGCGGAGAAGAAGAAGGCAATGAAGATGAGGCTGAATTAGACGAAGGCCTGCCTGAGGATGAGGTTTAGTGTTCCCATATTGCGCTTACTGTGTACTGTTGCATGTCGGGGAATGTTCGGGTGACAGCATTGTTGTTTAGTTTACGATTTTAACGACACTGAGGGTTGAACCCACACAAGGAGGATATAGGATGAAAAGAAGTAAAAGGATTATCGCTTTGCTGACTTGTATAGTTTTTGTTCTTGGAGTTTCAGCTACGACCATGGCCGAGACGTTTAGGGTGCCAGACGGTGCAACGCATGTGTCTATACCGGTTTGGCTTACCACGAGGCAAGGGGCTTTTGCAGGGGCGCAGTTCACAGTCGAGGGTGTCCCCGGGTTTGACTCGGTTAGGCTCGAACTCTCGTCTGCAACAAGAACCGCATCACTAATATCAGCAGAGAGGGACGGCAAGCACACCATAGGATTTTACAGTGCTGCCAATAACTATGCGCCCGGCGCTGAAATGAGTATATATCTGGGAAATGTAATATTTGACTATAGCATCACTGGTTCGCGCACCATTAATTTTTCAGCTGTAAAAGTAGTTCGCGTTGTGGATAAGGACACTACTAGTGAAGAGTATCCGCTGGTCATACCCCATACCATACAACGTGCAGGCGGTGGTACGGGATCAGGTACATATACCACGGCTCCGATACAAATTGGGGATATGAGCATTCCGTTCTCAGGCGTTGGGGGCATCAGCTATGCCCCATTTATTAACGGCTATCCGGATGGGACATTCCAACCAGATGGGAATTTGACAAGAGCAGAGCTTGCGCAGATACTGTATAACATGTATGGCAATAACCGTACTGGGCTTTCGACGACGTACACTGATGTTCAAAGTTCGCAGTGGTTCCATGGCGCAGTCGCGTTTTGCCAGGACAGCGGATATTTGATTGGCTATCCGGACGGGACGTTTTTGCCAAATCAACGGGTAACGAGAGCTGAGCTGAGCACAGCCATTACAAGGCTGAAGAGTTTGACACTTACGGCAACTCACCCATTTAGTGATGTGGGCAATCATTGGGGCAGGGAGTACATAGGCGCGTTGTTCCAGGCTGGCAATATCAGTGGGTACCCGGACGGTTCATTCCGGCCGAACAACGATATCACCCGAGCGGAAGCAGTTACAATCATCTGCCGTGCAGAGAACAGAGACCAATCGCTGTTTGACTCGGGACGTACGTTTACCGATTTAAGTACATCGCATTGGGCTTATCAGTACATAATGAACGCAGCTAATGGATATAACTACAATAACTGATGTTGTATTACGCCCGGTTAAGTTGTCAGGGGCATAGTTTTAAAGGTATTTTATGCCCGAGCGAAGAGGGCGCTAAGTATAGAAAATCGAATACAAGAAAGGTGTATCAGTTATGAAAACAAAAAGACTGTTAAGTTTGATTCTTACAATCGCATTAATACTAACGTTAGTAACTACGTTGCTAACACCCGGTATGGGGGTCTATGCGAAATCAGAGCCGCTAGCGAATATATCCGGCCCGGAAGTGATAGGGCCAGGCTACTTTGCCGAGTATATATTCTCAATTGAGGGGATACCGGCGCTGTTTATTGAGGAGGTAACCGCTATTGATTTGATATTCAAGGCGGAGAGCGAGTCCTTCAAGTTCTCGGCGAATGACCTCGTGCCGATTGGGGGCTGGAGTATCCCTTCTGGGGCGGGTTCCTTGGGGGTTTCATGGGTAGACGGTGTTAATTCTAGGGAATGGACTGTTACCCTTACTTTGAATAGTAAACCGCCTGTACCATCTGGAGATTTCGATTTTCTAAAGCTGGTTCTAGAAGTTGACGACAGTATCTCATACGTTTCGTCTAAGGTTGACTTAATAAAACTGGAAGCAGCTACTCCGGCCGGTATATTCGAAATAAAGGTTGGCGAGGGAACTGTTTCGGCGTTCTCGAAATATGACGTAAACAGAGACGGGTTTGTAGACTTGGCCGATGTCGCAGCTGTTGCTTACTTCTTCTGGTATGAAAAGGATCCAAACAATCTAACCGAATGGACTACTCTTATTGAATTCGAGTCTGTTCCACCCGGCGGCACCTCAAGATATGTATCACCAGAACGTTGTGACGTCACACCAGACGATGGAGTTACCATGGGCGATGGTACAGTTAACATATTGGATATGCTCGAAGTAATGCTGAACTACACGTAATACTGGGGCTTAACAGGAGGATATCTTGAAATGTGCGTAATGCGGGCACTTAATAGGAAGAAGCCTTGGGTTGAAGCTGGTGCTGGAAATTTGCTGGAAGAAGCCTCGAGTTATTTGTAACACTGAATCATGACAGATATCTTGGACTTTGTGCGACGCTGAAAACTGACAAGAAGATGCCTTGAATTACGTGGTAGATAGAGGGCTTTCAGTTAGATCCCTTGAGCAATGTGTAAGATAGGGTGCTGAAGGTGGTGCCTTTGAACAGGTGTGAGATGTAAGGTGATTACGGGAAGGTACCTTTGGTTAAACGAGAGCCATCATGGGCTTGTGCAGATGTTCTATATACAAGGCATAGGTTGCAGAGGCTTAAGAAGGTACATTGGGTAAAGTATTAGGCGAAGGCTTACGAAGACATGTAGACTAGGAAAACTTAAATAACCCCGGCACAGCTAATGGTGCCGGGGTTTGTGCGCACATAGACTTGTAGGTGGGCTAGAACGTACGACTACTCAATTCTTTGATTTGTGGCGCAAATAAATGCCCCGCCCTGTGGGTTGTGGTAAAAGTTGTTATTGCATTATGAAGCCATCTGTCATATAATGATAAGCGATTAATCGGCGGCTAGTGGTTTCAGACTGGCTGATGTGGCTCAATGGCAGAGCAGCGCATTCGTAATGCGCAGGTTGCCGGTTCAACTCCGGCCATCAGCTTAATGCAAAAGCCCTGAAACGTCTATGTTTCAGGGCTTTATAGCTGTGTTTGGGAGACTTTTGGCATTTACAGCAAAGGGAGGGTTCTTTTGAGACGGGAAGGGTTATTTTACATATTAATACCAGCAATTGTAGTGTTAATTCTGTTTGCGGGTTATGTTGTTTTTATGAATATGCAAAGGAATAAGGACAATAACGAAGAAATAGAGTTCTTTGACAAGAGCGTGGTAAACCTGGTTATGGGCGCCGAGCTAGTTAGAATGAGGAACCCGCCTATTGTTAGGGACAACGAGATAGCGTTGCCAATAAACGCAGTTAGGATGTATTTTGACCCATATATCAGCTGGGACAACGCAGACAGAAGGGTAACTATAACGACAAAAGATAAAGTCATTAGAATGAATACTGATAGCCTAACCACCTTTGTTAATGACAAAGAGACGACGCTGAACCTTCCTGCATTTGAGGAGGAAGGGGTTGTCTACATCCCCATGAGATTTCTAAGGGACGTTTATATGATAGACATCGAATACATAGAAAGCAATAACGTTGTTGTGATTGACAAGAAAAATACAGTGGTTCAGGTTGCTGAAGTCATAACAGAAGGAGCGGTGCTAAGAAGTGGTAGAAGCAACAAGGACCCCATTGTAGCCCGACTGGATGAAAGGGTATATAACGAAAGAAGCGAAGGCTATGACGATGACGGGGATGAAGGAGATAGGGGGGAAGCGGTAGAGTTGTTTGTTTTTGATCATTACGACAACTGGTATAAAGCTAGGGTAAGCGATGGGACTGTTGGGTACATTGAGAAAAAATATGTTGTCGTAAGGATGTATATAGACAGGTCGGCGATGATTGGCAATGAAGTCAGCGTGTGGAAACCTGACAGGGGGAAAATTAACATGACTTGGGATTTGCTTGGAACAAGCAATCCCAATGTCCAAGCCATCCCCGACATGCCTGGCTTGGACGTAATTTCGCCGACATGGTTTGAACTGGCAAATGTGCATGGTGATGTAGCAAGCATAGCATCAAGTGAATATGTTGAGTGGGCCCACAATAAAGGTTATAAAGTGTGGGCCCTATTTAGCAATAATACTGGAAACCTTAGTATAGATGAAACGTCGGAGTTTTTAAACAACAGCGTGGCAAGGGAGAATGCGGTGAGGTCGATCCTAGCCTATGTTGCCATTCTAGGGCTGGATGGCATTAATCTGGACTTTGAGAGGATGTATTTGGAAGACAAAGACGCATACACCCAGTTTGTAAGGGAAATGGCCCCCATGTTAAGGGAACAGGGAGTAACCTTCTCTGTCGACGTAAATGTACCTGACGGAAGCGAAATATGGTCATTATGTTATGACAGCCCAGCGATTGCTGCGGCAGTCGATTATGTGGCGGTAATGACTTACGACCAGCACGCATCTTCGTCGAGGATCCCCGGCTCTGTAGCGCAATTCAATTGGGTTGAAGGGAAAATCAGAGACATGGTACTGCGGGACGGAATACCGCCTGAAAAACTGATTCTTGGGATACCGTTTTACTCAAGGCGCTGGGAGGTAGATGGGGACAACACTGTAAACCCAACTGTTGTGGGCACTAAAGCTTTACATATGGATGCGGCTATCGATATGGCTATGGATAACAATGCGACCATAATATGGGATAAGCCAAGTGCCCAGTTTTACTGTGAATTCAAAATTGACGGCGTGCCTTACGTTATGTGGATTGATGAAATGAATTCTATCAACTACAAAACTTCCCTGGTACACAAATACGACTTGGCCGGCACAAGCAGTTGGGCAAGGGGCCAGGCGCATCAAGGCGTTTGGGAAGTAGTTAACCGGAATATGAAAGATATTGAGACGTACAGGCAATGGGAAGAATCAAATAGCCAAAGAGATCCGGTATTGATACGTTAATGGATATGCCCGTATGGGCGGGGTTTTGTTAGTATGGGAGGGCGGATGTTTGGATTTGCCCATACGATGGGCGGGTGGATGTTTGGATTTGTCCGTGTGGGGTTTTGCCCGTATGGGCGGGTAGATGTTAGGATTTGCCCGTGCGGGATTTTGCCCGTTTGAGACGGGCGGATATTGAATCCGCCCGTATGGGGTTTTGCCTGTTTTGGACGGGCGGATATTGAATCCGCCCGTATGGGGTTTTGCCCGTTTGAGACGGGCGGATATGGAATCCGCCCCTACGGGGTTTTGCCTGTTTGGGACGGGCGGATATTGAATCCGCCCCTACTTGCATGGGGGTGATATTTTCCATAGTTCTGAGGCGTATTGCCTGATTGTGTTGTCGCTTGAGAACCGGCCTGATTGCGCTATGTTTACTATGGACATTGAGGTCCATTTTTTTTGGTCGCGGTACAATGCGGAGGCTTTTTTCTGTGCTTCCGCATAGCTGGCAAAGTCTTTTATGACAAAATACTCGTCCATATAATCCAAAAGGGATTTTCTTATTGTAACGAACTCTTCGCGGGGTACTGTGTGAAAGAAGCCGTTTGTCAGCACGTCTACCACTCTGCGCAGTTTTTTGTCGGAATGGTATATGTCCCATGGGTTGTACCCGCCGTTTGCGTAGTAGTCCAAGACTTCCTTTACGGTTAGGCCGAATGTGATGAAATTGTCGTCGCCGACTGCGTCCCTGATTTCGATATTTGCGCCATCCATTGTGCCAACGGTGATTGCCCCATTCATCATAAACTTCATATTGCCTGTGCCGGAAGCCTCTTTGCTGGCGGTTGATATCTGTTCGCTTATGTCTGAAGCTGGGAAGATTACCTCGGCTGTCGAAACATTGTAGTTTTCCAAAAAGACGACTTTTATACGGCCATCAACCACAGGATCATTGTTTACCAATTCGGCTATTGTACCGACGAGCTTGATAATGCTTTTTGCGTAATAATAGCTGGGGGCGGCCTTGCCACCTATGATAAAGGTGCGAGGTGCCATGTCATAATTTTTGTCGTCCAGTATTTCGTGATACAAATACAAAATATGTAAAATGTTTAACAATTGGCGCTTATAGGCGTGTATTCTCTTTATCTGGACGTCAAATATCGAATTGGGATCAACTATGATATTTGATTGGTTCTTGATGAAATTAGCCAAACGCTCCTTGTTTAGCCTTTTCACTTTAGACACCTTATCCTGCACTATCTTGTCGTCCTTAAATTCCGCAAGCTTCGCCAATGTTTCGGGGTGGCATGCCCAGTCTTCCTTAATCGTTTCGGACAGTATTTCCGAAATCCCCGGGTTGGCTTTTAGCAGCCAGCGGCGGTGTGTTATGCCATTTGTCTTGTTGTTGAATTTTTTCGGGAAGAAGTCATAGAAATACTTCAACACTTCGTTTTTTAAAATCTCTGTGTGGACAGCAGCAACGCCATTCACGCTAAAGCTGCCAACAATAGCTAGGTGCGCCATCCGGACGCTGTCATTGCCAATAATAGCCATTTCAGATATCCTATCCCAATCGCCGGGGTAAGCCTTCCAAAGATCCGAACAAAAGCGCTCGTTGATTTCCTCAATGATCATAAGGATACGTGGCAATATTTGCCTTAAAACGTCTGTTGGCCACTTTTCAAGCGCTTCTGGCATGATAGTGTGGTTTGTGTAGGCAATTATCCTTGTTGTTATGCTCCATGCCTCGTCCCAGCTCATCCCGTTTTCGTCAACCAGAATACGCATCAGCTCAGGTACGGCTAGGGCGGGGTGGGTATCGTTAATATGAATGGTAATGTAATCTGGCAAGATTGAAAGGCTTTTTAACTTCATTTTATACCGCCTGACAATGCTCATGAGCCCTGCCGAAACGAAAAAGTACTGTTGCTTTAGGCGCAGTATTTTGTTTGGATAATTTGAATCGTCAGGGTAGAGGACTTCAGAGATTGCCTCAACCGAGTGTTTATAAGACACAGCGTTAATGTAGTCGCCCTGGCTGAAGGATGCGAAGTTGAAGCCGTCGTTAATCGTTTCAGCGCTCCATAGCCTTAAGGTATTGACAGTATTGTTGTTGTAGCCAACAATCGGTGTGTCGTAGGGTACGGCAAGAACTGATTCGCAGTTTTCGTGCACTGCTATTCTGTCCCCTTTGACGTCCTCTTCCCAGCGTACATTGCCCCCAAAATTGACGATTACCGCCTTTTCTGTTTTTCTTATTTCCCATGCATTTGCTTCACGGAGCCAGTTGTCTGGGAGCTCTACCTGATAGCCGCCAATTATTTTTTGGCTAAATAGGCCGTATTTATATCGGATTCCGCAACCATGCCCCGGCATCCCAAGCGAAGCGAGCGAGTCAAGAAAACAGGCTGCAAGCCTGCCAAGGCCGCCGTTGCCAAGGCCAGCTTCTGGCTCTAATTTGCATATTTCGTCAAAGTCGATGCCGAGGCCTTCCAGCCCTTGTTTACACACGTCAAGGGCATTTATGTATATTAGGTTTTGTTCAAGGAACTTCCCGACGAGAAATTCAAGTGAAAAATAATACACTTGCTTTGTCTTTTCCTGAAGATAGTGGTTGTTGGTTTCAACCCATGCTTCTGCCATCGACTCTCTAACCATCACAGCGAGGGCCGTGTATTTTTCGGCATTGGAAGCGTCTGTAATCGAAATACCGAACAAAGACTTGATTTTCTTTTTAAACCCATCCTGAAACGTTAATTTATTCGAAAACACTTAATCACCGCCTGTTTAAAATTTGTTCTGATTCTGGCAAGTTCTTTTCGGGCAGGTTTCTGATTACACATTATACAATATTAAATTTGAAAATGATATACCAAAACATCATAAAATTCATAAAAAACGAATCGTTTACACATTTGCAAGAAAAACATTGCAAAGTATTTGACATAAATAGTGGAACTATTATATACTGTCAAGTAGGATACAAGGCTATGCGGGCACGGGATGCGATTATGACCGCGTGGCCATGTGAAAGCAGAAGCGTGGGCGCTTAGCTCAGCTGGGAGAGCGTTCGCCTCACACGCGAGAGGTCACAGGTTCGAGCCCTGCAGCGCCCACTCAAATGCGGATGCACAAGCAACTTAATCGTTTACGGCATAATGTAAAACTCGCAGCTTCAGGCGATTAAGTTGCTGACACCGCGCATCAGAACAGATAACGGAGACTCTGTTGTTTGTTTTTTGCATTTTAGGGATGGCATTTAGGGATGGCATTTAAGGATGGCTTCGAGGGTTGGTATATGGAGATTGTTTTAGATAAGGAAGTGGTTGTAAAAGGCGGGATTTTGGGCTTCGAAAGGCTTACGGTTCAACTGCCCGATGGGCGGCAGACTGGCAGGGAGATTATACGGCACCCCGGGGGTTGCGTTATAATCCCGGTAGACAAAGAAAAAAATGTTTACCTCGTTAGACAGTACCGTGTGGCTATTGGGTCTGAGACGATAGAGCTTCCGGCGGGTAAGCTGGAAAAAGGGGAGGAGCCGCTGTCATGCGCAAAAAGGGAGCTTTTTGAGGAGACAGGGATAAAGGCTGGCAAGATTACCTTTGTAACAAGCATTTACCCGAGCCCAGGGTATAGCAGCGAGTTGTTGCATATCTTTTTGGCGGAGGACATTGAGGTCGGCGAGGCGTCGCCAGACGACGGGGAGTTCGTCGAGGCTTTTAAGGCTCCGATGCGCGGCCTTTTGGATAATGTGCTGGAGGGGCGTATAAGAGACGCTAAAACGGTTATAGGCCTTCTTTTGGCGGATAGGATTATTGGAGGGGGCTCTGTTGCGGAAGCCGATGTGCACTAAGACCGTAATCGATTCAAGGGATTAAGAGCCTAAACGACAAGGAATTAAGAGCTTGAACGAGAATGGGGATTAAGAGCCTAAACGACAAGGAAATAAGAGCTTGAACGAGAATAGGGATTAAGAGCGTAAATGATAAGGGATTAAGAACTTGAACGAAAATAGGGATTAAGAGCCTAAACGATAAATGGGTTAGGAGCTTTAGAGGCTGTGAATGGGTATAGGTTGAATGGCTAAACAAATTTGATTATATTAGCGATTTGGGAGGGGTTTATGGTCGGAGCAAAAAACGCTGAAATCCTGCTTGAAAGCGGGACAAATGAATTGGAAATAATGGAGTTCAAGATTGACAACAAGAGTTACGGGATCAATGTAGCAAAGATAAAGGAAATTTTGCAGTATTCAGCAGTCAATCCGATGCCGAATTCCCACCCTTGTATCGAAGGCGTTTTCAAGCCCCGGGATTTGGTAATTACAGTCGTAAACTTGCCAAAATACATGGGCTATGGCGACGACCATCCTAAGGAGAGGGACATTTTAATCATTACCAATTTCAACAAGTTGATTACAGCGTTTCACGTGCATTCGATTGAGGGGATCCATAGGATATCGTGGGAGGACATTGAGAAACCGGACGCTACGATCTACGGTGGGGAAGAGGGGCTTGCAACAGGCATTGCAAAGGTTGACGGTAGGCTGATAACAATTATCGACTTTGAAAAAATACTCGTTGATATAAGCCCGTTTACCGGCATTCAGATGTCAGAGATCGAAACGCTTTCCGACAGGCCGAGAAATCAGAGGCCAGTTTTGATCGCAGAGGACTCCATGCTCCTCAAGAAGATGATTGTGGAAGCCATTTCAACATCCGGGTATACGAACGTAATTCAGACTACTAATGGGAAAGACGCCTGGGATTTGTTGACATCTTACAAAGAGGATACATCCAAGCCGCTGCAGGACCATGTTTCTTGTGTTATTACCGATATTGAAATGCCGATGATGGATGGGCATAGGCTTACGAAGCTCATAAAGGAAGACAAAGTGTTAAAAAAACTTCCGGTTATTATTTTTTCGTCATTGATAGATGACGAGATGAAATATAAGGGTAAGGAAGTAGGTGCAGACGCACAGATAGCAAAGCCAGAAATCGCAAAACTTGTTGGGCTTATTGACGGGCTAATTTTATCATAAACGGGTGTTTTGCACGGGTTCAACACATCGTTGAAGATGCGTTGGCCCACTGTTTATAGGCATGGTTTTGTGGGTATATATCAATAGAGAACAGAACACCAGGAAAAAAGCAAACCGGCTGAAAAGCCGGGACGCAAAGCTAAAGGGCCGGGCTAGATTCTTGAGGAATGGATTTAATCGGTAGCCAGTTGCCAGAAAGGGAGGTTTTTTTATGTTTAGAAAGGTTTTTATTTCACTGCTTGTTTTTGTATCAGCGGCGGTTGCGGCGGTTGCGGCGTCTTCCGTTGCGCTGTACGCCTCGGCACAGGTGAACTTTGACAAGGGTTACCTTGCAAAAGGCATCGTTGGGGTTAAGTATACATCAACTGTAGAGAAAAAAACCAAGGTGTTGGTGCAATATGGGGAAAAAAAATACCAGTACAATATTAAGAGTTCCGACAAAACTCAGTATTTTCCGCTTCAGCTTGGAAACGGCGAGTATAAAGTAGGCGTATATGAGAATATTGAGGGGACAAAATACAGCGCAGTGGCAACAGATACGGTACAGGTAAAGCTTGACGATTCGTCAAAGGTTTTCCTAAACTCCATACAGTTGATTGAGTGGTCGGAGAAGATGAATACAGTTACTTTGGCAGGCGAACTGACAAAGAACAAAACTACAGACAAAGAAAAAATTGAAGTCTGTTACCAGTATATGGTGCAGCAGTTCAAATACGATTTTGCAAAATTGAGCAATTTGCAGTACGACTATATTCCAGTTATAGACGATGTCGTAAAAAAGAAATTGGGCATATGTTACGATTATTCCGCTGTGCTTGCGTCGATGCTGAGAAGCCAGGGTATCAGGTGCAAACTAGTCATGGGTTATACCAAAAATGTGAAGGAATACCATGCATGGAATGAGATTTATTTGGATGGGAAATGGGTGACAGTGGACTCGACATATGATTCGCAGATGTATTTGGGGAATGTTAAATTCTCGTTTGAAAAGTCGAAAGGCGACTATACAACGTCATATGAGTATTGATGTAGCCATTATAGTATTTGTGTAGTTGTGTATAAATGAAACAGGCGTAGAGCGGATGTGAGGGGTACGTGGAGCGGGACGGAAGGAAGTATACGTGAAGCGTACGTGGAGCGTTCGGAAGGAAGTATGCGTGGAGCGTACGTGGGGCGTACGGAAGGAATATACGGTGAAGCGTACGTGGGGCGTACGGAAGGAAGTATGCGTGGAGAGCGGACGTGGAGCGTATGGAAGGAAGTATACGGTGAAGCGTACGTGGGGCGTACGGAAGGAAGTATACGGTGAAGCGTACGTGGGGCGCACGGGGAGCTAGCAGGGAGCAAGCGCATTGGTAAGGCCGCATCCTATCAGGCCCCTGCATTAGGCTGTAGCCTGTGTTAGGCTCCGCTTCGGGCTGTGACCTTTGTTAGGGCTTCGCTTTAGGCTGTGACCTGTGTTAGGCTTCGCTTCAGGTTGTAAACTGTCAGGCTGCGATTTAGGGGCTGTTGTTCGGAAGTTGCTTCGCCCTGTAACTTGTGCAGGGCGCGCCAATTGTTTCTCTAACCGTGATGCTGGGCATTTTTGTTGTTTTAAAACCATATTGCCGACAACCACGGGGGAATTTCGGATCCCAAGTTATGTAGAAGTGAACACACTGTGTACATATAACGGTTTTTTCGTTTATGTTTTTCTCAATGCTTGACTTGTCAATACTACCCATGAAAACCCTCCAGTCTGCAAAGGAGCTGTCTTATTTCTCTTTGCATATCAATACTAATTCTTGCTTTTTCCTTAACACTGAATACTAAATACTAAATACTGAATACTGAATACAGAATACTGAATACAGAATACTGAATACTGAATACAGAATACTGCTATTGTTTTGATGCTTTTACAAAAAAATAGCATATTATTCCAATGCAAGGGAGCTGTTGAATTTTGAATAATTCAACAGCTCCCTTTTAGTTTACTGCACAGGTGCCTGAGACTAACTTACGATTGCTGTTAACGTTTTGCTGCCCAGGCCATACAGGCCTTGCCCAGGCCATACGGGGCCATGCCTAGGCCACACAGGCCTTGCCTAGATTATTCGGGTCCACAGGCCATGCCTAGGCTACACGGGCCCTGTCCAGGCCACACAGGCCCTGCCTAGGTTATACGGGCCCTACCCAGGCAGCTCTAAGCTCTACTGACGGAATGCGTTTTCAACGCATTAAACGGCAATAGGAATGGTTACGTCAAACAATGGCGCAAATGTTGTACTTTCCCAAAGGAATACATTTACCTTGTACCCTGGGCCTGCCTTGGAAGTATCAAGCGTAAACGTGAGTACATCGCTTTCCTTTTCAGGCAGGTCAACATCAATCATCACAACATCCATAAGCCTACCGTCTGCGTCATAAACAACCGCGATGGCATTCGCCTTTAGCACGGCAGCCCCGCTATAGATCTCTGCGGATACTGTTACCGCGCCGTCCGTTGCCTGCATTGTCGCAATGACGTCCACCTTGTTCTCATCCCTTATGCTGACAGGGACTGACTGTGTCTCTTCAAACCCGCCCATTGACAACGTCACATCAAGGTTCGCC
>Ga0099364_10009801_pt1 | contig 13265 bp, 7 predicted proteins | sample TergutTh196P3_FD_73070 | JGI IMG/M metagenome (GOLD analysis project Ga0099364, IMG submission 73070) | Microcerotermes parvus P3 segment gut microbial communities from Pointe-Noire, Republic of the Congo - Th196 P3 | ecosystem: Host-associated > Arthropoda: Insects > Digestive system > Gut ...
GCATAAATGCTATTATTTAATAAATACTCACACTTATCATCTTTATGAATTCCTTTATTATCAAAATCATAGTCTTTCCAAAATTTTGTTAATGATTCATATTCTTTCATTTTCATACCTCATGGATTACTATTTTATTAATAACTGATTATTTTGTCAATATTACATTTTCTCTTCACTTGATAATTGGGTGCATCATTTTTGGTATACATTTTTTTCTTGCATTTTTACATTATATACTTCTTTTTCTGTTTTAATCCAGTTTTTTTCTGGGTTGTGCAACAGGCACGTTTGTTATATGCCGTAATTTTGTTTAATTTTATTCTCCTTTAAAAAAGGCTACCATCCAATAAGCCATAATACATTTCAAATGCATTTTTATATATTCGTTTTTGAGCTTCAGAAATGACGGATTTGTCAAGGATATTTTCAATCTTTTGTAAATTATTTCTTGTATTATCCCTAAATTGCGTTTCAGTCATTTTACCTAATTGCCAATCCTGCATATCAGCAACAATTGTTAATATATATTCTTGCACTAAATTTTGTGTTTCTTCTTCAGAGTATTGTTTTTCACAACCCATAAATAAAACTGTTAAAAACAAAAATAGTGTTAATTTTCTCATTTTTTTCTCCTTCTCCAATATTATGACCAACAGAGCATTCAACCATGTAATCCTCTTTAGAATACTTAACAAAACCACATTTATTGAGTACATTAATTTTATTTTTTTGTCAATACCCACCCAAAAATTATGCCATATAATCTTATTTTATATGAAACTTTCTGTCGTGTAAAGTACGGGATAGGGGGGGGGGTATGCGAAAGTTTTCAAATAGCGCAGGACACAAAGAATATGCAAAAAAAATGGCACAAGCAGGTAGCATGAAGACCCACCCTGCTAGAAGCTACTTGCAGCGTAGCTGCCACTTCCTCAGCGTCCTCAGCGTCTCCGTGCCTCCGCGCGAGGTAAAAACTATGCAGATTTCTTAAGACTTCTACTATTCATAATCAACATCTGAATCCTATTCTCTATATTTGCAAAGCTGACATCAGGGTCGTAATCCAGGGGCAGAATTTGAATATCAGGGTGTTCTTCTTTAATTTTTTTGATAACACCCCTGCCGCAGATATGGTTGGGTAGGCAGCCAAAGGGTTGTAAAATTACAAAGGAGCGAACCCCATGTTTGGCATAATGAAGAATGTCGGCGGCTATCAGGAAGGATTCGCCGGATAAAATTGAATGATGCATAATGTTGTCTGAATATTTGGCAGCTTCTTCAAGGGTTATATCTTTTTCATACAAAGGATGTTTGGAAGCTATTTTATCTACATGTTTTACGGCAATGTCCATGAAAAAGTTGCCGCTTTGGGCAAACAATTTATCGTATAGTTTATGGCGCACTTTAAACTCTTTCATTTCCGCTATCGTATGCTGTAAAAATAAGTGGCGATAAATTCCGTACATTCTTGGGAACATAACTTCCATACCGTTTTTTTCCAGATACTTTTCTATCTCTTGATTTGAGCCGGGATGGAAAGTTAACAAGTATTCACCTTGAATTAAAACAGGTTCCCTTAACTTTGAACGATCATAACGAATATTACACATATCATTTATAGCTTTTTTAAACGGTTTAATGGAGCCGGGTATTCCGCCTTTTGCAATGCCTTTTGCAATTTCAACAAAGGCATTTTCCGTAATACGGTCGGTTTCCCCTTTTTCAAGCTCATAAGGACGAATCTTTCTGCGTAAATATTCAAGAGCATCGGCTTCTATTAAACCCCAAACAGCATTTGCATAAGTTATAGGAGTAAAATTAAGGCCGGGATGCGCATTCTTTGAATCTGTCATATCCGTAGTAATAACCGGAACCTGAGGGAAACCTGCTTCATCCAGCGCCTTTCTTGCAAGAGGCAGATAATTTGCAAGACGGCAGTCGCAAAGAACTTTTGCCGTTCCTATAGCCGTATTATTAAGATCGTATTTTCCGCTTTTTAATGCAAGGATTGCTTCTCCTATTACAATTTGCGCGGGAAGGCACATATCGTTATGCACATATTTTTTACCCATAGCGATAGCTTCTAACCCGCCCATTGGCAGGGGTTCTGCACGGTAGCCGTCTTTTTTTAAAGCAGAGCTAAGTATTAAACAAAAAGCCTTTGTTACATTTGGAATAAGCAATATTTTATGTTTATCTTTTTTTGTTAATTTTACAGGATATGGGTCGTCTAATTCTTTTACATTATGTTTTTCTTTTTTACGGCGAATATTTACAGTTTCTATAAAAGAACGCACCCTAATCCTAAGAGGGCCGGAAATTTCACTCTCATCCATTTTCAAAATTAAGGGAGATTTGCCAGAAATATCATTTAAAATACGGGCAGCTTCATCGGTGTATAATGCATCATGGCCGCATCCAAAACTGAAAATATCAACATATTCCAAAGCAGGGTGTTCTGCGACAACTATTGCAGAGGATAAAAGACGTGCATGATTATTATTTGTTATTTCTATTCTTGTTTTATCCAATTTTACTTTATCAAGATTTGGCAAAGAATCTACAGTTAAAACAGGAACGCCTATACTTGTAAAGTAACGGGAAAGATTATGATTTATATGCTCGTCATATTGATAATGACGGCCTGCAATAACAACCGCAAAGTTCCCTTCTTTTTCCGCATCACTAATAATTTTTTTACCATTTTCTATTAATGCCGCGTTAAACTTTTCCATTGCTCTTTCACCCTGCTTAATTGCCGCCAAAGTTGTTTTTACGGGAATATTAAAAGTTTCTTTTATATATTTAGGAAGTTGATACTCAATATCTTTTTGAGAAAACCAATGACATACAGGAGAATCCAGAGGGATATTGTGTTTTTGTTCCGGATTATCCGAATGTTTAATGGAAAGAGGATACCCTTTTAATACAGGGCATGTAAAAGTACTTGTAGGTTCAGGGTTATCGGGGGGCAGACGGTTAATCTGCGGGAAGAAAATACGATCAACCTTGCTGTCTATTAAATCCTGAATATGGCCATGAACCAATTTAGCGGGGAAACAAACGGTGTCAGACGCTACGAACTGCAACCCTCTTTCATAAAGGTATCTTGAACTTTTTTTGGAAACCTTTGTTTTAAAACCCAGTGCATTCCAAAAAACTTTCCAGAAAGGCATATTACGCCAAAAATCTAAAACTCTTGGCAAGCCTATCGTAATGTTATTGGAAGGAAGAAGCTGTTTAAAATTATAATCCTTAAATAAAAGCTCTTCCCTTATTTTTACCATATCCGGAACGGCGTTCATTCTTTTTGTAATACTGTTTATCTGTTCTTTAATACTGGGATCCTGCATATCCCCTACAAGTTCACCTCTTTCACAACGGTTGCCTGTTACCCATGTAAGTCCGTTAGAAAACTTAACCAAAGTACGATTACAGTTATTTGCACAAAACGGACAAATTAAATTAGGATGTTGGGTATAACTAAAATCTTTTAGCTCATCAAAACCCATGAAACGAGTTTTGTCTCCGGGGCCATGAGGAGAAGTATAGCCATTTTCTTCAATTTCTCTTTTTGTTAAAAGTGCAATCCCAATGGCACCCATTTCTCCGGGGAAAGGAGCGCGAACTATATTTTTACTAAGATACTGTTCAAACGCACGAAGCACCGCATCATTTTTAAGAGTGCCACCCTGTACAACAATTTTTTCTCCTAATTGAGCGGGGTTAGAGATTCGCACTACTTTGGTAAAAACATTTTCTACAATGGAACGGCACAAGCCCGCCATAATGTCATCCGCCTGTTTGCCGTTTTTTTGCTCTGTAATAATTGTACTGTTCATAAAAACCGTACAACGGCTTCCAAGGCGGGCAGGATTTTTTGCAGATAATGCAGCCTCTGCTATTTTGTCCACAGGGATATTTAAATTTTGCGCGAATGTTTCCAAGAAGGAACCACAGCCTGACGAACAAGCTTCATTAACTGTTATGTTTGTAACAATTCCATTTGAAATATTGATAGCCTTCATATCCTGACCGCCAATATCCAAAATAAAACTGACACCCGGAATATATTTTTGTGCTGCCGCAACATGAGCAACCGTTTCTACTGTGTGAAAATCCGCACCCAATGCTTTATCAAAAAGAAGTTCACCGTAACCTGTTGTACCCATTGCAATAACTTCCAGAATAATTCCAGCTTCTTTATATTTTTCATTCATGTCAAGCAAAGCCTGACGGATAACTTTTAAAGGTTCTCCCTTATTGGGGCTGTAAAAACTATCAATAACATTTTCATTTTCATCTATCAATACAAATTTTGTTGTGGTAGACCCCGCATCAATCCCAATATAAACCTTAAGAGTATCCCCCTTCTTCAGCCCCAACGATTCAATATCATGTTTAAGAATCGGCATTTTATGACGGTTAAAAAATTCCTGGCGTTCTGCATCGCTATTAAAAAAGTTTAAATTTACATTTACGGTATTTCCGCTTACAATTTCCCTGTACATTGATAATGAAGTAAGCACGGCATCCGGTGTGAATTGTTCCCTGCTCTGACTGTCATCATTAAACATTTCATTAATAGAAAGCGCTGCTCCATAAGCAATAAACAACTCTGCTTTTGGCGGTAGTATAATATCGATATTTTCCAGAGCAAGTCTTTCTGCAAATACTTTTATAAGCGTGGGGTTAAATGTAAGGGGGCCGCCTTCAAATACTACGGGCGGTTTTATTTCCAACCCCTGCGCAAGCCCGCCGATTGTCTGCTTGGCTATAGCATGAAAAGTTGAAAGAGCAATATCTTCCAAAAGACCACCCTGATTTAAAAGCGGCTGAATATCGGTTTTTGCAAAGACACCGCAGCGGCCGGAAATGTCATAAACTTGAGTTCCCTTTGCTGCAAGAGCATCAAACTCTTCTACAGGAATGCGTAAGAGAGAAGCTACCTCATCAATAAAAGCACCGGTGCCGCCGGCGCAACTTCCATTCATGCGCATATCCCCTGCCATCAGGCGGCCTGTTGAACTATCCTTGTAAAAAAAGACAATCTTTGCATCTTGACCGCCCAACTCCACCGCCACCTTTGCCTGCGGATAAAAAGCGCGGACAGCTATGGAGTTGGCAACAACTTCTTGGATATAGGGGGCATGTACAAGCTCGGCAATAGTTCTGCCGCCGGAGCCGCAAAAAGCCGCACAGAATTGTTCCTGCGGAAATTTTTTAAAAATCTCCTGCAAAAATTCATACACCTTCTCACTTTGACATGCATTATGTCTCTCATATCTGGAAAAAATTATTTCTTTTGTCTCGGGCCGAATAACTACCGTTTTTACGGTGGTTGACCCCACATCAATTCCTATATGTAACATTTTTTATAATTATAATCATAAAATATCAATTTTGCAAGTGCCTGTTTACTAGTCCTTAACCTCAATTTTTGTTATAATACTAAAATAAAGGAGTTTATAATGACAAATAATTACAAGTTCGAGACCCTTCAAGTTCATGCGGGGCAAGAAAATCCGGATCCGGCGACAGATTCAAGAGCTGTCCCAATTTATCAGACCACTTCCTATGTATTCCCAAGTTCAAAGTCGGCGGCTGACCGCTTTGCCCTGACAGAAGCTGGCAATATTTACACTCGGTTAATGAACCCCACCTGGGATGTTTTTGAAAAACGGATGGCTGCTCTGGAAGGCGGAGTTGCCGCGCTTGCTTTAGCATCCGGACAGGCGGCATCGACATTGGCTATTCAAAATATAACAAAAACCGGTGACCATATAGTTGCGGATATACAAATTTACGGCGGCACCTACAATCTTTTTGCCCACACTTTTGAAGATATGGGCGTGGAATTTACCTTTGTTGACGGCAGCAAGGCGGAAAATTTTGAAAAAGCCATAAAGCCAAATACTAAAGCAATCTTTTTTGAATCTTTAGGTAACCCCAATTCCAGTATTGTTGATATTGAAGCTGTTGTAAAAATAGCGCACAAAAACGGTATCCCTGTTATTGTTGATAATACCTTTGCAACTCCCTATCTTTTAAGACCCATTGAATATGGCGTGGACATTGTTGTACATTCCGCTACAAAATTTATTGGCGGACACGGAACAAGCATTGGCGGCGTTATAATTGACAGCGGTAAATTCGATTGGGCGCAGAACGATAAATTTCCCGGCCTTTCAAAGCCAAACCCAAGCTATCATGGCGCGGTTTTTACAGATGTAGCAAAAAATCTTGCGTATATTATCAAAGGGCGGACAACTTTGTTACGCGACACCGGAGCCTGCCTTTCTCCATTTAACGCGTTTATGTTTTTACAGGGGCTGGAAACACTTTCTTTGCGCGTAGAACGCCATGTGGAAAATGCGCTAAAAGTTGTAGAATTTCTAAGCAAACACCCGCAAGTAGAAAGCGTAAACCACCCTTCTATACCTGCCCGCGGTGATCACGCTCTTTATAAAAGATATTTTCCAAATGGTGCGGGTTCTATCTTTACCTTTGAAATTAAGGGAAATTCTGAAAAGGCAAAAGTCTTTACAGAAAAGCTAAAATTGTTTTCACTTTTGGCAAATGTTGCGGATGTAAAATCACTTGTAATACACCCCGCCTCCACTACACATTCTCAAATGACAGAAAGCGAACTTTTGGAAAGCGGAATTAAACCCAATACAATAAGATTAAGTATAGGAACAGAGCATATTGATGATATTATAGGCGATTTAAAACAGGGACTGGAATAGTAAATAACAGGTGGGGTAAACTTATGAGACAAATACTTATACTGTCATTAATAGCGATAACATTATTTTTCTCTTGTACACGGCAGGAAGAATTTACTCTTGAAGAACTGGAGGCTATGGGGTCTGCGGGGCTTTTGGAGCTTTTGGAATTAACTTTAAGTAAACCATGGAAGGGTGAGGAATTCCTCCCCGGCGAATTACAGGGCAGATGGCGTTCTGTAATGAAAGATGACCCTAAAAGTTTTAACCACCTTGTAGCCGAGCAGGATTCCTCAACAAGCGCGGTTGTCAGTTCCATGACAGATTATCTATTGGATTACGATGTTATAAAAAGGGATTGGGTTCCCAATATAGCAAGCGCAAAAGTAGAAATAAACGAAGCTGATAATACAATGAAAGTTATTTATACATTGCGGGATAACCTATACTGGAGCTATTTTAATTCCTCAAACAAAATTAAAATTACAAGTGATGATGTTATTTTCTGGTATGATGAAATTGAAGGCGATGAATCTTTTTACAGTTCCGGTTTTTACGGCCAGTTTTTAACCATGCCTGACGGCAAAGAAGTGCGGGTTACAATCAATAAAATTGATGATCTATCTTTTTATTTTGATTTTCCCTGTATAATAGCTGAACCTTTTCTTATGACTAACAGGGATTTTGGACCTCTGCATGTGTATCAGCCTGTAAAAAAAGAATTCGATGCAAGACTGGAACGCGCAGCTGATGAAGAAAAAGCAGGCATTTTAACGGAAAGAAATAATGCAATAAGAAATATTTTTAATGTTTCCGTAAATCCAAGAACAATTCCAAGCATGGGACAGTGGTTTTTAATTGAATATACTCCCGGTCAAAGGCTTGTTTTTAAAAGAAATCCTGATTACTGGAAAAAGGATTTAAACGGCATTTCCATCCCCTACATTGAAGAAAGAATTGTCCGAATAATTCCAGAAGAAAACACACAGCTTTTACTTTTTACAAGGGGACAGCTTGAATCTTATGGTCTGCGCCCGGAAGATATTAACACAATCATTTACAGAAAAGATAAAAACTACACGGTTTTTAATGCAGAAGGTTCTCTTAGCGCATCCTTTTGGACATTTAATCAAAACCCAATTAACAATCATAAACCGCAATATGAATGGTTTACAAAAAAAGAATTCCGCCAGGCAATGAGCTGTCTTCTTAACCGTGACAGAATTAATGTTCAGGTTTACAGAGGGCTTGCCGAGCCAAAACTAAATATTTTCCCTGAGCCTAATCCCTATTACAACCCTGATATTTTAAATCAATATATTTTTGATACTGAAAGAGCTGTACAACTACTCTACTCTATAGGATTTAAAACCGATTCTTCCGGCAATATGTTAGACGATAAAAATCGTCTTGTTGAATTTGACTTAACAATAAGAAGCGACAGTTCCGTCAACAATGATATAGCATCAATAATTAGAGATGAACTTAGCAAAGCGGGAATTAAATTAAATATCCGTGTAATGGATTTTCAGCAGCAAGTAAACCAATTATTTGAAATATTTGACTGGGATTCCATGATAATGGGTCTATCCGGCTCAAATATTTTTCCATCTCAGGGCAGCAATGTCTGGGTTTCCAACGGCAATTTACATATGTGGTATCCAAACCAAAAAGAACCTGCTACAACATGGGAAGCCCGGATTGATTATTTATACAATACAGGCAAATTTACGATTGATCCTATAAGAGCGCAAACCATCTGGGATGAATTCCAGTCGATTTTAATGGATGAGCTGCCCATGATACACCTTATGAGAAGCCGAAGTTTCTGGGCGCTAAACAACAGGTGGGATTTTACGAATGTGTATTACGACAACATGAACGGGGCGGAGACTAATTATATATATTTACAATGATTTATACATAATCATTTTAGCGCAAAGGGCGCAAAGTGAAGACGCAAAGACCGCAAAGTTTGAATTTTAAATTTTAATTTTCTTCTTTGCTTCCTCTGCCATCTTTGCTAGAAGCTGCGCTGCAAGTAGCGTTCTTTGCGTGAGGCGCGTAGCGCCGATTAATTATATTCTTGATGTTCTTGATAGCAAAATAAAATCAGCTAACACCAAGGCGGTCATGGCTTCTACTACGGGGACTACTCTGTTTACTATGCAGACATCGTGGCGGCCGGTGATTGAGATTTCTTTTGTGCTACCGTCTTTTGTTTTTGCTTTTTGGGGCTTGCTAATCGAAGGGGTTGGTTTAAAGGCCGCCCTGAAAACAATGTCCTGTCCATCAGAAATACCGCCCAGGATACCGCCGCCGGAGTTTGGCATAGCATTGTTTTCACTCCCTAGAAGCTGTGCGCTTCCAAAGCCTGAGCCAAACTCAATGCCTTTGCACGCGCCAATGCTCATAATAGCAGAAGCAAGCCGGGCGTCTAATTTGTCAAAAATCGGCTCCCCCAGCCCGTAGGGCAATCCTGCGGATTGTTCACTTGGCAAGCTGTTAACCCCTGTCACAATGCAGTTAACGATGCCGCCTGCGCTATCGCCTTCTGTTTTAAGCTGTTCCAGTCTGTCTTTGATTTTTTCAGGGTCTGTAATACCAGCAATTTCAGAAACACTGGCTTTTATTTGGATGCCACGCAATGTAAGAAACTTTTTTGCAACGGCACCCGCAGCAACGCGGCACAGGGTTTCCCTGCCCGAACTTCTGCCCCCTCCCCGGTAATCCCTGAAACCAAATTTTGTATCCCATGTGAAATCTGCATGTCCCGGACGGTATATCAATTTAAGCTCATCATAATCACCGGATTTTTGATTCTTATTACGCACAATAATAGCGATTGGAGTACCCAGGGTTTTGCCCTCAAAAACACCGGATAAAATTTCAGGAATATCCTGCTCATCTCTGGAGCCATGAACAGCCCCCGGCCGGCGACGTTCCAGTTCTTTTTCAATATCTGAAAGTTCAATTTCCAACCCCGCAGGACAACCGTCTATAACGCACCCCATGGCCGCACCATGTGATTCCCCAAATGTGGTAACTCTAAATAACTGCCCAAAAGTATTTGATGTCATGGTTTAGTATAGCATAATCCCCCGCTCTGTCAATAAAAAAGCGCGGGGTCACGCATTAACACAGATTTACACAGATTGAAGATGATTAACACTGATTAAATACAATTTTAGCTATATTAGCCATCTCCTTGCTCTAAGCTAAACAAAAAATAAAAATCAGTGTAAATCTGTGCTAATCTGTGTCAGTCGTGACCCCGCTTGTGGATAACGTACCAGCTACCAAAGAGTCCCAAAAAAAGAGCAGCCCCCTCTCCGGGAGCTGCTCCTCATAAGCTAGATTAGTGGTTAGTTTCTCTTCTCACTACTCATTAACCACTAATTCACTACATACTCACCTCGCGCAGAGACGCAGGGAGCGCAGAGTTCGCTCTCTTTCTACGGCATTACGCCCATTATACCTGCAATGTTGCCTTTTAAGATTGCGCCGTCATAAGTTCTTGTACCGCTCATGTAACCGACAATTATAGAGTTAGTGATGTTGCCAATACCAGTAGTTCCATGTGTAGCACCTGTTTCTGCGTAATTAGTCATACCACCAGGAACTATCCAAGCGGCTTGCGTTGTTGGTACACCGTGGCAGACAAACTCATCTGCTATTGCAGGGTTCACAATAGGAACTGACATTACTTCCCATGCACCAGTAAAGGTGTGGTCGCTGGTGTCTGTTCCATTAGGTATTGTTGTTGTACCTGTTGAGAAATCTTTTCTCCATGCAACTCTTACAGTATTTCTTGTATTTGGGAATGAACCATGCATATAAGTAATATAAGGTACCTGCACCGTGCTTCCGCCTCTGGTTTCCGCTCTTAGGCTTATCATTATTTTAAGACCTGCGGAAAGATAGGTATCAACACTTGCTATTCTGGCATTAGCCGCATTCGGTACTCCGCCGGTAACAGGTATAAACGCGTAATAAAGACCGCCTGTATCATTGTAGTATGCAAGGTGTATATTGTTATCCGAATCTACAACCATGTCAACATGCTGGCCTTTTCCCGGATCTATAACAGTAGAGTTGGCTGTCCAATTAGTGGAATTAGACCAACCGTTAGCAAAATTTTCAGCAGTAGGAGCATCACCGTACGAGAATACCAAGCCTCTAGCCTGATCATACCATGCAATCACAGGCCGTCCGTTGCTTAAAGCACCTAAAGCAGAAAAGTAGGAATTGCTGCTTAAACCGGTTGCTACTGTTTGAGTTGCTCCATATGTTGTAGCTGTCCCAAGAGCGCCAAATTGACCGCCCCAGTTACCGGCAGTACCGACGGCATTATTTTGCATCATTCCATATTTAAAATGTAATGTACCTGTTGAGCCATCAACATAACTTATTAATATTCTGGTTATAGCGTTAGCGCCTGTTCCTAAACTTTGGGGTACAATTCTAGGTACTAAGAATCTGTCACCTAGTCCGCCCATTAAAGCTAAAGTATTTCCAGCATTGCCTCCTGCTCTTGCAAAGATACGGAAATAATATCCTGTGGCTCCTGCTGTTTGGTCTGAGGCTGCCATATACCATCTGTAATTATTAGCTGCAGTTCCATCTGCTGTGTATTGATCAAGTCCCAAACCTACATACCGGTATCTATTTGTTGTTGTGTTAGTTTCATTATTAGTATTATTTACCCTTGCAACAACTCTGCCGTTATTTCCCGGATACTCTCCAAATGCCAAGACCCGTTTTCCATTGGGGGCAACGCGCATAAATGGATTTGTATAGGTAGTGCCTGCCGCACCGGTAGTATAAATATTTCCTATATTCCAAACATACAGGTATCTGCTGTTGGTAAGATTGTTGTTGTTAACTCCATTTGGCTCTTTGTTGTATTCAATGGTAGAATTATTTCTGTTGTTCTGTGAATTAATAGTGTTTACCGTTACAAATAATTCACCGGAAGTTGTATTTGTCCCTATGTTTGCTCCGCGTGAAGTAGCAGTTGTTCCAGATAAGCCGCCAAGAGCCGTACCATTTAATGTTACAGTCGCGCCAGTTAAATTAAAACCGTTGATAGTGATATCTTCACTTGCTCTTACAGGATACCAGCCATTTGCTGAACGATCAAAGACACCTGTTCTGTCAAAACCGCTTAAGCTTGTTCTTACTTCCCTGATATATGGCACTACATCAAACCTGTAATGGGCTGTTCTTAACTCAGTTGTAGTTTGTGTAAACGATCCCGGTACAGAGGGGTTGGGTGTAGTTGGCCGTGAGTCTCTGGCTACTACTGTAAGAATATTGTCAGCTCTGGCCACATTGTTAATGTTGCTTGAATTGTATTCAAGTTCCCAGCTTACAGTATGTCCTTCCTGTGTCGGTGAGCCTGAAGCTGTAAAGTGATAACCATTGGTTGCAAAATCACCCTGTGGTGTCCAAACGCCGTCATTAAATGTAGCGCCAAGAACATAGTTAGTACCGCCAATATTTACATCTCCTGCCAAGCTTGTTTGACCCTCAATCCTAAAATATAGGTTTCTGATTGTAATATTGTCTATTGCCGTTCCTCGGAATATTACGTTGCCTGATACTTTTGGGTCACGATCATCTACACCGCTTGTTGCTGTAAATGTGGCGGGTAAATCGGCTTCTAGTTCTATATGACCGTTGTTTCTGCTGTTGCCTTGCAATGAATTGTTTGTTGCGCTGTTCCAGAAGAATGGATCAATAGATACAAGAGGGGGCTGTGCATCAGTATTTTCAATATCTAATGCTACAAGAACTGCACGAGCGTTTTGATTTTCTACAGCTTCACCTCCAATGGCTGAGTCATAAACTTTTATAGCAAAAAGTCTTTCATTATGTGCGTTAATATTGCCATTTGCGTCTTTTGGTGAATCACTTATACCGGTAAAATGCTCACTGGTTAATGTTACAGTGTTAATTATTGATGCACCATCACCAATATTTGGAACTGTTCTTGGAGTAGTTCCCGCAACCTGTACATATTCCTGTACTGTTCCTGAAGTCGTTACAAGAGGTCTATGAACTGTAGAAACAAAAATAGTATCTTCATTATTGTTTGCAGAACCTAATAATCGCCAGTCAGTGGTTCCTTGATCTACAATTCTATACAATTTGCCTATTTCCATATCTCTAGCAGTAATTGTTATGCTAGGCTCAACATGCGTAATAGAAACATTTTTCTGTCCAACACCGCCTGCAATATCAAGTCTTACCCCAAATAAACTGTTACGAATCCTGAAGCCCGTATTTAATCGGTCTGTCCTAGTAAGCCCTATTGTTTCATTAGTTGGATAAAAATACTCTCCGGGATTGGTATTTGAAACCCATGCAGCAATACTGCCGTCAGAGTCAATATCTGTACCCAAATTAAGCGTATTTATAACAGGTACATTATTCCTTATATAGAAATCCTTTTTGTAAAGTGTTGTGTTACCTGCTCTATCCATTATAAAATAATGTGCAATATAGGGACCATCTGTAAAGCCTGGAAGT
>Ga0099364_10009802_pt1 | contig 13265 bp, 12 predicted proteins | sample TergutTh196P3_FD_73070 | JGI IMG/M metagenome (GOLD analysis project Ga0099364, IMG submission 73070) | Microcerotermes parvus P3 segment gut microbial communities from Pointe-Noire, Republic of the Congo - Th196 P3 | ecosystem: Host-associated > Arthropoda: Insects > Digestive system > Gut ...
ACCAATAATAAACGTAATCAATCAGTTTTCCCGCATAACCGCCGTCTGCCCAGATCAATCGCAATCGAGGGAATCGGCTTTTCACTTTGGCAAACACCAACTTCGCTCCATCACGGTCCTGAATATTCGCAGCATGAACGACAACGATCAACAGCAATCCCAACGTATCAACCATGATGTGCCGCTTGATCCCGTTGATTTTTTTTTCCCGCATCGAACCCCCGTACACCCGCTGTCCATGCCGATTTCAAACTTTGTGAATCAATACTTCCCGCACTGGGCGTTGGTTCGCGTCCTTCGGCGATGCGAACCTGTTCCCGTAACCGCCATGCGTATAGCAATTCAAATTCATTATTTCGAAGGCGTGGACTGGTTTATGAGCCTAGACACCATCGAAAGAGGCATCGCCATCTCGCAATACATGAGATCAGAAAACGAGCGGGTCGTTGCCATTTTCCAGAGTAACGTCGATGATATTGATGCGGAGGCCGTCTTAGCGAGAATCCGGGACCAAGGGGGCGTGTCCACCTCCCAGAAATTGAGAGACAGCTTTAACAAATATCATAATAGACGAGGAGGCTCAGTGATTCTCAGAGAGATACTTGCTGATCTCGTCGGTGCAGGGCGTTTAACAGTCCGGGACGTTAAAGCAGGTAACGGGGCTATGGTACCACATTATATTCTGCCAGGCGTACCTTTTGACGTCCCCACCACAGACGACTGATGCGTACTGCGTGGCTGGGTGTGAGTATCCTGCGGAATGTTACAATTATTATATTTTTGCAGGATATTTTACCGTATTGTCAAAAAACTCCAAATTAAAATTGCTCATTACCGTCACTTCATTACCATCATTTTGAAAAACAAAAAAATGATGGTAATGAAAATGGCAGTAATGCTCGTATTTATTTTTTATTTTTTGTAAAAAAGCAAAAAACTCAACTGAAAATAAGCCAGGCTTACGATTCCTCAACCTCGACTTCAAAGGGATTCCGCCGGTTCCGTGCCAACGCCTCTCTTTGTTTCAACTGCGCTTTGGAGTATTTTTTCGTCATATTGACCGATTTGTGAGCCAGCAGTGCCTGCGCGTCAGTGTCACTGTGTTCGAGTTCCGTAACGGTAGCGGCGGCGTGTCGCAGTTGATACGGATACCAGCGAGGAATCTTCTCGTCCCCATCCGCTAATTGCTTATGAAGCGGGAATAAGCAATTTTGGATTCCTGCGAACCGTAGGAACCTAAATAACGGGGTTTGCCGTTAACGTAGACAACGGCGTATTTGTTCAGTTTGCAATACTTTGGCAGACGATTGTTGAGTTTTGGCATGGTGCATACCTCCTTCGGTGAAAATCCATCTAAAATGGATTTCCCGGCGGACAAAACAGCCAAATCTAAAAACTCAAAACTACTGCAAGTGCTTTGTTCTTAACGACTTACGTCACTATCCACGACTGGACTTGAACCAGAAACCTTTGGCTTCGGAGGCCAACGCTCTATCCAATTGAGCTACGTGGACGAATCAAATGAAAAATGAGAAACGAGAATTTTTATCCATTTCTCATTTCCCATTTTTTCAGGTGCGGGAAAGAGGACTTGAACCTCCACAGTATTGCTACTACTAGGCCCTCAACCTAGCGCGTCTGCCAATTCCGCCATTCCCGCAAGACAGAGACTCCAGTATCCTACAAGAAACTTTGGTGTTTGTCAAGGGGTTAAAATGGGGTTAAAATCAATGTAACCGGGGTGCCAAGTTCCGGGATACGCTCCGTGTAAGGCTCAAAAAGAAGTTCATCGTTCGAATCGCTGCTGCGAATCGGAACATCAAGCATCGAAGCCGGAAAATTCGACAAACCGAACAGTTCGCCGGTTGCGTCCGCCATGTAAACGGTGATGGTCCGACCGCTTTCCTCCCCTTCGAATTCCTGAAAAAAACTCCCTGTGAACACGAAGGGAACCGACATTTGTTTGGGAACATACCCTTCTTGATCGTGATCGTCGTAGTCGATCTCCGCAACAAGTTCCTGGGCTTTACGCTGAATAAGGTTCCCGTTTTCGTCGGTCCAAAGCACGTCAATCCTGATTTCCTGCCCATGCGGCGGGACAAATTCCGGTGAAAATTTCGCCGGTGAACCCGGTTCAGCTCCAACGGCCAAAAGAGCCGCGTGAACCAGGAACGGTTTCACCTGGACGGAAACGACCGATTCGTGCTCTTTGGAGCCGCGACGGCAGGCAAACAATTCAAGCATTCCCGTCCGTAAACAGATATTCCCCATAAGAACGACCTGTTTCCGGTCCCGGGTAATCCAGATCAGTTGCGTTTCGTCAAGCGTGATAAGCCGTTCTTCCGGGCAATCAACCAGCGGCCTAGGCGTAGGCGGAGGGAGTTGATTCACCTCTTCCTCATCCTCGTCGTCGTAAAAATCATCATAATCATCGTCATCGTCAATGCCGGTGTTCGGTTGAAAAATCGAATGCGGTTGCCCGGCTTGATTGTCGTTGTTTTCGACAATCTGGCCGTCTCGCTCCGCTTTCCATCGGGCAACGATTTCCCGGTTTCGTTCTTGAACCGATTCCTGTACTAAAACCGGTGATTCAAACAGGGACACGGAAATGTTCGCCGGTTCCGGTTGCGGTTCCTTGTTTTCGACCGGGTAAAACAGGGAAAGTACAATCGTAATCGGTCCGATGACCAAAAGCCAATACGCGAAATAATGAAGATTTCCTTTTTGCAACCATTTCAAAAGCCATACAAGCGCGACAACACCGACTAAAAAGCTGAGAACCATTCCGGTCAGGTAAACAAGCAACCCTTCTGTTTGGGACGGTTCATAGTTTTTGACAAGTTGGGCGAGATGTAGCAAGCCGCCGCCGCCGATCACCGGGATCGCGAGCAAAAATGAAAATGTTGCCGCCTCGTCCCGACGGAGCTTGCAAAGCAAACCGCCGACGATGGTGAAACCGCTCCGGGAAAAGCCGGGCAAAATCGCGATTGCCTGGAAACTCCCGATAATGAGTGCGGTCTTGTACGACATATTTTTGTAAAGCAAGCCGTCTGCTTTCGTTTCCTGGGTTTTCAACTGCTTTGCCGAATAGAGCAAAAGGGCGGCGGTTCCAAGAAAACAAAAACCGGTTAAAAGGGGCGATTCCAAAAGGCTTTCGCAATACTTTTCCATCGGAATTCCGACGATTACGGCAGGAATACTTCCAACGATAATCAACGGGATCACGCGGACATCTTCTTTGAGGAGTGCGATGATTCGCTTGCGGAAAACGACCAGGACGGCGAAAAGTGTCCCGAAATGGAGCAAAATATTGACCATAAGCGGTTCTTCCAGCGGGATGCTCCCCAGCCGTACCATCCAATCGTTGACAACGTTGATATGGCCGGAAGAGCTAATCGGTAAAAACTCGCCAATCCCCTGCACAATCGCGAGGATGATAATTTCCCAGAGGTTTTGCATTTGGGGAAGAAAGAGGAAAAAGTGGAAGGGGAAAGGGACGTGCAATGAGATTAGTTTATTGAATTGGAACGCAGACACAAGTCCGGGTAACAAACCAAGTTTTTTTCAAAAACAAATGACAATCCCTACAACTGGCATATTTCGGCCATTTTAACTTTTTCGCAATTAAAATGGTAAAATCATGGAAAATAACCTTCTAAAAAATGCAAACAAAACATCGCCCCATATTGCTTTTTGTCCGGGTTGCCTCTATCATCAGTGCGAATCGGGCGGCGGGTTTTCCGTCGACAGTCATGTAAAACACCGTTGTGGTGTTTATGTCCCAAAAATTTCCTTGAAAAACTAAGGTGAAAACATGAAAAAATTGATCGCTTTGACTCTCGTAGTCGTTTGTTGCTGTTGTTTCTCGTTGGGTTGCGGCAAAAAAGCAGAGCCCCCCGCACCAGCTCCTGCAACTGATACGACTGCCCCGGATGACGGTGTTGCCCCGGATGACGGTGTTGTCCCGGCGGGAGATATCAGTTTGGATTTGGTAACCGAGTAAGCTTTGTGCTTGCTTTTAACGATAAGGAAACCGGATGTTTTTTTCGGTTTCCTCAAATTTTGAGGTTTACCATGCACGTTCTTCTTGGCGTTACCGGTGGGATTGCGGCTTATAAATCCGCCGCGTTGGTCAGCAGTTTGGTACAAGCGGACCACAAGGTTTCCGTCATTATGACTCGGGCGGCAACGCAGTTGGTCTGTCCGAAAACCTTTGAAGCACTTTCCGGCCGCCCGGTGCTTGTGGAATTGTTTGTCGCGGAGCGCGGTATTTCGCATATCGACCTGAGCCGCGACGCAAACCTGTTTTGCGTTGCGCCTGCGAGTGCGAATTTCCTGGCGAAAGCGGCAATGGGAATCGCCGACGATCTTTTAAGCACGGTTTATCTTTCCTTTGTCGGACCGGTCCTCTTTGCGCCGGCGATGAACACCGCAATGTGGGAAAAGGCAGCGGTTCAGCGAAACGTGAGACAACTCATCAAAGACGGCGTTCAGTTTATCGGCCCTGAAACCGGGCGGCTCAGTTGTGGAGACGTCGGAAGCGGGCGGATGAGTGAACCGGAAGAAATCTTCAAACAAGTTGTTAAGATGGCAGAGGATAGAGGATAGAATTTTCAGTTGCTAAACCGTGAATCGTCAGAAGGGTGGCGGTGACTTGTTGTGATGTCCAGCCGGACCGAGGAGCACAACGGCATTTACGCAATGGGCAGCAGAGTTCGATGCAACGCCCTCAGCAAGGCAATTTGATCCGTCGCCAGTTGAAAATCTTCCATGTTTTTTCTTTTTTCCAGGGTTACAAAATGCAACAAACGGGAGTCTAACAAAATCTCTCAAGTTGGGCAAAAGAAAATTCAACCGGTGACAGTCTAATGTCCCTAAACATCCCCCGCCAACTCGTAGGTGTTGTGAGCCTGCATCGATTCCAATTTGGTACGAAGGTTTTGGTAATACCTCAATTGCGTTGCGTCAAGCGTTTTTTGGTCGATCCGCAAGAGTGTTTTCAGAGCCGTTCGCGGCTGATTGTTCAACAGGTACGTTTGAGCCAGCTTCATTTGCACCAGACTCTTTTTCGCCTCGTAATGCTTGAGGTAAAAGTGGATCGCCTCAACCGCTTCCCAATAATGCACCTTTTCGGTCAACAATTGAATCAACTGCAAAAGTTCTGGTTCCGGCAACATCCATTGAGGGTTCCCGTTGGCGATTCTTTTGACGGCATGAAACGCCGGGAGCGGCTTTTTTTCTTGAAGTGCGAAGCGGACTTCTGTGAGAATCATGTCCAACTGTTTGACAACCTTTTCCTGACGGCGTAATTCCCGTTCTTCCGCCTCCCGTTTTCCCGCCGTGGTTTCGGCGTAAGCTCTGGCTCGTTCTTCAGGTGTCAATAAGTGCCGTCCGGCCCAAACGGAGAAAATATCCCAATGCTCGCAATCAACCAGGCCGGTTTTCAACAGGGTGATTCCCACGGCAAAACCGAGCATGGCACCGACGACATGCATAAATTCACTCGACAGTGTACCACCGGAGTTATAGAGAAGTAGGATTTCAAGGGCAACGAAAAGACCGACCAGCATTTGAATTTGTACCACGAAACAGAAAGGACGAAACCACAGAATAAGAATGCAATCCATCTTATTTTCCGGTGCCCAGATCAAACTGATTGCCATGACCCCGAAAACGATTGTCGAAGCCCCCAGGCAAAATGTCGCCTCGTGTCCCAGCATGAGTAATTGCACAATGAATCCTTCAAGGGTTCCAATTCCAAGATAGACGACAAGCGTTTTCCACGGCCCCAACTTCCCTTCCACGACCAACCCGAACGCCCAAAGGGCGAGCATGTTACCGAACAGGTGCAGAAAACCGGCATGGAGAAAATTATTCGTGAGCCACTGGATCGGATGCAAGCCGTCGCCGATTGCCAGGGCATAGATTTCCACGATCTCCGGGTTCGCGATTTCCCAGGCGAAAACGACGATATTCACGACGATCATGCTTACCGTAACAATCGGCCAGTAATAGATCGGGGCGTCGGTGTTGTAAGGGAAAAACATTGGGAGTGCGGTGCCGTTGAAATTTCGTGTCCGTTCACGCCGCATTCGTTATTTCTCTGCGTGATTTCTCTGCGTGATTTCCCTGCGTGCGGAATACCGGGATCATTGTAACGGGTAATTGTCCGGTCGTAAAGAAGGCGGAGCAAGGGTGTGTAAAGATTGGAGAGGACTCGCTCTGAAAGAAAGCAACTCATGTCCCTCGGTTGAAACCGGGGGGAGAGACATTGCGCCCTTGTAGGGCGAAATGCGTAAGCCCCCACAAAGTTTTTACACGCCCCAATTTCCCATTTTTCTCGAATTCTTTAGCCCCCTTTACTTTGCAGGAATTCCGATTACAATCTCCGGCTAGTTTCGATTTGTCTGAACCGCTTCTAATCCAGCCGTCTTCTTTCAGGGGACAGAGTGTGAATTATGACCATTGATAAAAGTTTAAAAGTCCGCAAGGGGATTAGCCGGTCCCGAAATGTTCTCACCCGTGCCGAGCGTATCACCCGGTTATTGGATCAGGATCGTTGGACAGAGTCCGATGGACCGTTTGGATTGCCGAAAGTCCGTGTTTATAAGGTCGTCTTGAAGAAGAAAAAAAAGAAGAAAGGCGAAGAAGGGGACGCCGCCGCAACTCCCGCGAAAGGGAAAGCCGCCAAGGCCGCGTCGAAATCCAAGTCCGACGAAAAAGGAAAACAAACCGCAAGACGGTAAAATTCGGAGGGCGGGTGCCTCGCCCGCAGTGGGGCAGGCAAGATGTCTGCGAATCCGGATGCGGGCGTCCCGCCCGCACTTCCAGGTTTTCTTTTTGCTTCTCCCCTCATCCATTGTTTCCATGAATCGAGAACGTAGTTGCGAGATTTTTTCCCAAGCGCAAAATTTGATTCCGGGCGGCGTAAATAGTCCGGCGAGGGCGTTTGGCGGGGTCGGCGGCAAACCGGTCGTCTTTGATCGCGGAGAAGGCGCGTTTCTCTACGATGTCGATGGAAACCGGTATCTCGATTATGTTCAATCCTGGGGACCGATGATCCTGGGACACAAACACCCGCTTGTCGTCGCGGCGTTGGAAGAGGCGATTACCAAAGGAACGAGTTTCGGTGCACCGACTGTGGCGGAAAATGAGTTAGCTGAGTTGATCATCGCGGCGGTTCCCTGCATCGGAAAAGTCCGTCTGGTCAATTCCGGGACCGAAGCAACCATGAGCGCGGTTCGCTTGGCTCGTGGTTATACCGGTCGCTCCAAAATCGTCAAATTTATCGGCAATTATCACGGCCACGTCGATTCGTTACTGGTTGCAGCGGGAAGTTCAGCCGCAACACTCGGCGTTCCGAATTCGCCGGGAATTCCGGAAGGGACCACGCAAGATACGTTTCTTTTGCCGTATAACGATGTTGATGCGGCTCATAAACTTTTCGACGATCACTGCAAGGAAATTGCCGCCGTCATTGTCGAACCGATTGCTGGGAACATGGGTTGCGTCGCCGGGAGCTCCAATTTTCTCTACGAACTGCGGCATCGAACCAAAGAGTGCGGGGCCGTGTTGATTTTTGACGAGGTGATGAGCGGTTTTCGCGTCGATTACGGCGGTGCACAACGCCGATTCAGCATTACCCCCGACCTGACAACACTCGGTAAGGTGATCGGCGGTGGGCTCCCGGTCGGTGCGTTCGGCGGGAAAGCGGAAATCATGGATGCCCTCTTGCCGGTTGGAAAGGTGTTTCAAGCAGGAACGCTCAGCGGGAATCCTCTGGCAACCGCCGCCGGAATCGCAACGCTCAAATATCTGCGCGGCAACAACCCGTACCCGAAACTCGAACGGCTCGGAGCGATGCTTGCCGAAGGGCTAGAAGATGAAGCCCGGGATGCAGGAATTTCGGTCTATTTGGAGCATTGGGGAACGATGCTGACCCTTTTCTTCCTCGGCGAGGGGCATAACCCCAAAGCGAACGAGGAGGAAAAACCCGGCACCGACTCCATCAGTGTTGTCGGCAATAAAGTCGTTCAATCTGTCGGCACCAGCTCTTCCGGGAGCTGTTTTACGAACAAAATCACCGACTGGGCAACGGCGTCACTGTGCGACACCGAGCGGTATTCGAAATTCTTTTGGGGGATGTTGGACCGGGGGTTCTATTTCCCTTGTAGCCAGTTTGAAACCTTCTTTATTTCCACGGAGCATACGCAGACGGACATTCAAAACACGATTCAAGCTGCCGGAGAAGTGTTTCGGACATTGTAGGTCAGGTTGTCAGTGGAGGCAAACGCTCCCAGTAACGGCGTTCGTCGATGGTGGTCAACGGCATTAAACTTTCTGCACGATAACCCGATAGCCGCGAACATCGATGACCCGAATTGGTGTACCGGATTCGATGAGTTCACAATCGGAAACAACGCTGATGGTTTCCATACCGAACATCGCTTTGCCGGAAGGGACCAATGGTGTTAAGGCCGTGCCGGTTTGACCAAGCAGGTAAGCGTAATCGGCCAGCTTTTCCGATTCCCGGATGAGTTCCATATCCTTCGGACGGTTGACTTCATGCAGCCAACGGATCATCACCCCGGCAATCGCACAAAGACCGACAAGAGCAACCACCAGTACCATCAGCGAATTCTGGAACTGCTGCAATTGGTACGGGTTACGCGGAATGATAAATGTTTGGCTCGCAAGTACCAATGACGCCAAAATCATTGCTCCGCCGCCGAGGCCGAAAATCCCGAAACCGGGAATCACGAAAATCTCGATCAGGATGAACGAGACACCGGTTAAAAAGAGCATGACTTCGAACCAACCGGCGGTTCCACCGAGGAATTTGCTCCAAAAAAACAGGACGAAACAGCAAATTGCGACGAACGCCCCGATGCCGATACCGGGTTTTTCGATCTCAAAGAAAAGTGCAATGAATCCAATCAACAGCAACACCGCCGAAAGGTAAGGATTGGCAAGTGCCCGAATCAGTTGGTCCGCCCACCCCGGTTCCAAAAGCGTCGGGTCGTTTTCCAGATGGTAAAACAACTTGAATTCGTTGAAATCCTTCGCCGTTTTGTCCGCGAGATAAAACGAAACGGCCTGTCTTCCCTTGATTTCCAAAGGTAATCCTTTTCTCGTAACAATTTCTCCTTTGACCCAATCGTCTTTGTCTCCCTGCGATTCAAGTTCCTGGTCGCTGAAGTATTCGACAACTCCCGGTGTACTTTTGCGTGAAAATTGAAACACTTCGAGATTCGGGTCGATGATTGCGGCCATCAGCGACCATCGCCGCAGCGATTTTTTGGCAAGTGATTGCGATATTGTTTCCACGGCAGCTTGAATTTCCTCCGGCGTGAAATTCGCTTCACCGCTTCCACCGAGAATTGTGTTGGGACCAATCACAACCTCCTGACATGCCAAAGCAATTAAGGCGGAATCGGCGAGTGCCCTGTTCGGAACGTAGGCGACGGTTCGCACTTTCATCGGGTTGATTTCGGCCAAATACTGGGCCAAATTCAAGCTGTCGGCAAGTGAACCGCCGCTTGACTCGATCCAAAGGCAAACGAAATCGGCGAGCGATTCTTCGGGCGTGTTTTGTCCGGTTGCGGTAGCAAGGAGGCTGGCGTTTTCTTCCGTCGCTTTTCGGATTTGCCGTTCGACCTCGCCGACTTTTGCGGCGGTGATCGGACCAGTCAGATCAACACGTACTGCCTGGCCGGTGCTGGTGTAAACCTTGGCGAAGGAAATTTGCTCCGGTTTGAGCCCCAGTGCTTTGGCTAAACCGATTTCCCCTTCGTCGCTTTGGGTGAGATAATCGGCGATTCCAAGCTGCTGCCGGGCTTGCACGGCGGTAAACAAACCCGGTGCCCCGGCTTGAAGGAAGGGGGCGTCCGGATCGTTGGCAAGTGTCCCCCCGCCGCGCAATTCCTGAACACCAGCATGGTCGGTCCAAACGGTTCCGCCGACGGTCTCCGCCTGCCAAAGTTCAACGGTGGGGTCAAGCATTTTCAGGACGATTTGACTTGGGAAACGGCGTCCCATATCGAGATACGCCTGCCGAATTGCAGGAGTCATCCGTTTTTCGTCGATCCCGGCGTTTCCGATTTCGGCATGATCCGCAACGATCCATTCCCCGGTCGCAAGGGCAACGAGCAGGGCGTGCCCCTGAACCGGCTGCGGAAAATAGGCGACGGTTTTGATCTTTTGAAAATCTTCGGACGCAAGCAGGTTTGCAATATCGAAACATGGACCAAACTGACTCCCGAGTGCAGCGACCTCCTGATTCGGTGGCACCCGAAAGCTGAGAACCAGTGTTGTGTCGGGAACATTACGGAGTTCTTCACCCACGCGAAAGAGTGAGCGGTAAATCGGTTGAACCGTTCCGCGAGTGATCGGCAGAGGGATTTCCAAGAGCACTGCTTTTTTCGAGATTCCCGGCAGATCGGCAGGTTCTTCAGCTTCTTGTGCTAAAAGAAATGGTGCGGCACTCCAGAACGAAAGGATCAGCAAGAGAAAACGCATGGATTAGGCAAAAAAGTGGGGTTTTGGGAAGAACAACGAGCGCACCCCCATTATACAAATTTAAGCAGTAAAGGGCATAGAGGGGACAGTATGCAAAGAAGAAGCATCCTCTTGCTTGATGGGAAAATGGTGGTACGATCTCTGTTTCGAGGTCGCACATGGCCTTTTTTGTAATTTTAGTAAACGTCAAACTTCCCTTTCTAGTCAAGTTCAACCGCCCTTTAATTCGGTGGAAACAGAGATAAATTATGCTTATTCATCAAACAACACTTCCCGGCCTTTCCCCCCGGCGCGGCAAGGTTCGCGATATCTATGATCTTGGCGATTCGCTCCTTTTGGTGAGCACGGACCGCATCAGTGCGTTCGACTGGGTTTTGCCGACCGCGATTCCCGACAAAGGACGCGTGCTGACACAAGTGTCGCTCCTTTGGTTTGAGCTACTCGGTGTCGAAAACCATTTGATAACCGCCGACATTTCGAAAATGCCGTTTCCACAAGGAACCGATTTGGCGATGTTCGAAGGACGCTCAATTCTCTGCAAGAAGGGGAAAGTTGTCCCGATTGAATGCATTGTTCGTGGTTATCTTAGCGGCAGCGGTTGGAACGAGTACAAGAAAAGCGAGACCGTTTGCGGCCTGAAACTGCCTGGCGGACTGTTGGAAAGCTCACCGCTTCCTGAGCCGATCTTCACGCCGTCAACCAAGGCGGAGACCGGGCACGATGAGAATATCTCGTTTGAGCAAATGGCCGCGACGGTTGGGCAAGGGGTTTCCGAGGAACTCAGGGACCTTTCGCTGAAAATTTTCCGCAGGGGTGCCGATTACGCGAAAAGCTGCGGAATTATTATTGCCGATACAAAATTTGAGTTCGGCTGGGTTGGCGGCAAACTGACGCTTATCGACGAGGTTTTGACGCCGGACAGTTCCCGGTTTTGGCCTGCCGATCAATTTGCGCCGGGCAAGGCTCAACCATCGTTCGACAAGCAATTTGTCCGTGACTGGCTCCTGGCGAGCGGTTGGGACAAGGATTCTCCTCCGCCGGAATTGCCGCAGGAGATTGTCGAAAAAACCAGGGCGAAATACATCGAATCGTACGAAATTCTGTCCGGAAAGTCGTTCTGAAGAGGGTTGGCATCAAGGCCGGCGACCTGTCTTTGGTGGCAAGACGGTTGCAAAGTCAAACAATGGCGGTTGCCCCCTTTGAAAAGTCCATAAAAAAAGCCGGAGGATTCATCCTTCGGCTCTTTTTGTGTATGACTCACACAAAACAAAAACGACACACAAATTTATTTGCGCATCCGACGTCGGGTTGCAAAACCTGCACCAACCGCACCAAAGCCCAAGATCAACAATGTCGCCGGTTCCGGGGTTGTTTCAGCTCCTCCAACATCAGGCAACTTGAAGAACTCAATCCCGAAGCCAGCAGTCGGCATAAGACCATTGGCGTAATCGAGCATAGGACCTCCAGTGAACGTCAACACAAATGGTTCTCCGTCATTGGTTCCATACCAGTATGTCCAGGCTGTTTGACCATTATCGCTCTGATGGGAATTGGAAAACTGGAAAGGATCGTAAGGACTTAGCGACTCACCATTAATCTTTAATTCTGAAACGAAACCTTCCCCCCAAAAACGAAAATAGTCCCAAGAAGCATCTGGGTCGACTGTTACGGTAAACAGGACATTACGATCGAAAAGACCGGAACCGAATTTCTCGGTGACACCTGAGCTGGATGTCGCGATACCCCAATCCTGAAACTCAAGTTCGGGAACAGGTTGTGGTACATCGTCTCCAGACTGCCATTCATAGAAGCTCACCCAGAGATCAGCATTTCCATCCCTGTTGTTAGTGTACACCGCCCACCCAATGGATTTTCCGATTTCACCAGTATAGGTTTTCGACACCACATAGTCGGCGTGGGCATTCGCCGCAAACGAGACAGCAAGAACAACCGCTGCGCATACAAACAAACATCTTCTCATACTTTTTTCCTTTCTTCCAGCGTAACCGGAAAAATAGTCATGATCGATAACACTTTTCCTTTGGCAACGTACCAAAGGCGCATTACAGTTATTTTAAGCAATTTTCATGCCAAACGCGAGTGAATTTTGCAATGTTTCCGTAACTCCTTTTCTGAAAAGAGGTTGCAAAAACCACATCCGCCTACCGCAATTCTGGGCAACGCAAAAAGGTGTTGCAAAATTCGACAGGCACTGTATCATTATACAGCAAAGTGTATTGTTTTGCAATAGGGGAGACCAAGAGAACTGCAAAGTCTGATTTCCAAGGTAGGCAACCGACCTCCGGGCGGTTGCGCGTGGTACTCCGCACTGGAATTCCCGGATCGGCGACCGCCGATGTTGCCGCCCGGCGGTCGGCACCTACCATGTTTGCAGTCGTCTTGACTCATACCCTACCGAGGTTGTTTTGTCAAAAAAATAAGGTAAAAATAACGTTATCTTCCTCCAGAACCGCAATTGCATCAAAGACCTATGAGTTTCCCCGCTGGTTTATCCCTTCGTAATTTTATCACCTGTCCACACTGTTGGTCCGAGTTTCCGGTGGACCAGGTTCTCTGGGTCTCTGAAAGTGCGGAAAGCCTCGGCGATCTCCGGCTCGGTGAGGCGGCACAACAACGGTTTTTGCCGACCCGGTTCGATGCACGGGGACTCGCCCTCGACTCGACAGGTCTGGTTTGCCATAAACTCGCCTGCCCGAATTGCCATCTCACCGTTCCGCGCTCCTTTC
>Ga0099364_10009803_pt1 | contig 13264 bp, 9 predicted proteins | sample TergutTh196P3_FD_73070 | JGI IMG/M metagenome (GOLD analysis project Ga0099364, IMG submission 73070) | Microcerotermes parvus P3 segment gut microbial communities from Pointe-Noire, Republic of the Congo - Th196 P3 | ecosystem: Host-associated > Arthropoda: Insects > Digestive system > Gut ...
GCGATATTCTTACAATTGAATTAGAAGCTAAAGCTCTTGTTAGAACTAAACACATGCAATCTCACACAAGGGACGCTCAAGAACCAGTTTTTGACATTCGTCTTTACGACGGACAAGGTAATTTGCTACGACAAACTTTCACTAAAAGCAACACTGAGCAGTTCAACGTATCAAATTTGCCCGCAGGATTGTATTATCTGCATGTTTACGATGGCATTAGCGATAAGCCTGAAATAAAGCAAATTATAGTAGAACGCTAAGAAAAAAAACAATTGAAATAGAAACCGGTAATTAAACATTGCCGGTTTTTTTGTGATATTCTAAATGTTTCTACTAAAACAGTGAAGTAGACAAACGTTTGCACATTTTTCTATTTTTTTCAAAATATTGTCATTATTTCGGTTTTTTTTCAGTCCCGAAGGCTTTTCTAAATGATGCTTCGTGGTTTGAATTCATATTTGGGTGAAATTCTACAATGTAAAACGGATGCCAGCTATTACTTACATTGTATTTGTTCAGCAGTATATCGTAAAGATCTTCGACATATTGCGTTCCACCTCTGTTTGTACCATCATCGTTGTCGTCGTAATTCCACGTCAATATGCCTATTTCTCCTATGTATGCCGGCACATTTTTTATATTCCTTATATAATCCAACGGTATTGAGTAAGCATAATCCAAGTACGCTTTGTTCATCTTCCACGGATTACCAGTTTTAGGGTCTATTTCATTCCATCTTGCAAATGCTTCAGATGGATACACGGCTGTACGTGGTCTCTGATGCACCCATGTATTTGGCTCGTAGCAATGGAATGTGTACGCATAATTGTTTGCAGGGTCGTTTATATCGGGAAAATTGTATTTTCCGTCATAATTTTGCCAGCAATCCCGTTGGTCGTTTATTCCGAAAGAGAAATGTCCTCCGTCTATCCAAAGTCTTTCTACAATAATAGTGTGATTTTTGTTCACTTCTCTAATCTCATCTACTATTCTCTGTATAATTTTACGGTAATCTTCGAAATAGCTTAGGTAAGCTATTCCATTGCAGTCGTAAACTTGTGTTACATTTGCCACTCTGACAGTCGGCTCGTTGATAATATCGAAACCTGCAATAATCGTTTCGTCTTTATAACGTTCTGCTGTTTTCCGCCAAAAGTCTACTAACAGGTCTTGACGTTCTTGGTGCATAAAGAACCCCCTATCGCTAATTCCGGAGGAGCCCGGACTCATGTGAACATTTAAAATGACTGTCATGCCGTGCTTCCTTGCCATTTCAATATTTTTGTCAATGGCTTCATATCCTGGAACAAAACTTTCAGGATAGTTTCCGGTGTCGATATACAGTCTAACACTGTTAAAGCCTATATCCGCAAGATTCGAATAAGTGTTTTCGTTCCATTTGGCAGTGTGCCATTGTCCAGCTCCTCTGAAAACTATTTTCTCGCCGTTCAAAACAAAACTTGAACCTTTTGTTTTTACAAAATTGTCGTCAATTACGTTGCTATTATCGGTTGAGAAGCTAAACCCCAACAAAACGGCAGATACTAGAGTATAACTCAAAAAATAAAATGGTTTATTCATGTGTCCAATAAATATTTTCCAATATCTTTTCATCGTTACAAGCTACAAAAATATTAAGTTTAAAAAAAGACAAAATTAGATGATTTTCTTGAGAATTCCAAACGCAAGGATAAAATCGTATAATTTTTTTTTAAAAAGTTCAAATAAAATTTGGGTAATTCTGATAAAATACTTATTTTTGCCGAAAATTTTTTATTCAAAATTAATTTTGTTTATTTTTGCAAAAAATTAAAAATGAAAAATAATGGAGCAGAGAAGGGACTTTATTAAAAAAATTACGGCGGCTGGTCTTTACGCATCAGCGTTTCCGTACATTAGTTATGGCGCTTATAATAGCAGGCTTGATGATTCGCCTTTGCGTATTGCGCTGATTGGCAGAGGCGGTATGGGTGCAAACTGCGCTCGCACGGCGTTGCGCGTGCCGGGCGTTAAGCTTGTTGGCGTGTGCGACTTGTATCAGGCGCGTTTGCAGCTTGCAAAGGAAGAGTGGGGCGCCGATGTATTTACTACCCGCGAATATAAGGATATTCTTTCGCGTGGCGATGTAGACGCGGTAATTGTCGGCACAACCGACCATTGGCATCAACAAATCAGCATCGATGCCATGAAAGCCGGCAAACATGTGTATTGCGAAAAACCGGTAATACACAAGATATCCGAAGCCAAAGACCTCATAAAGGCTCAGGAAGAGAGCGGTTGCGTATTCCAAACCGGAAGTCAAGGCATGTCGTCGATAGGTAACCGTAAGGCTAAGCAACTTGTGCAAAGCGGAGCGATTGGTAGCGTAAATTTAGCTGAAGCTGCATTTACATCAGCGCCTCGCCGTCCTTGCCGTATTCCCGAAGATCTTAGCCCAAATGATATATGGTGGGAACGTTATGTTATGAATTCGCCGCAAGTTGCTTTTGAGCCTTCCCGATTTTTATGCTGGAGGTTGTGGCTTGACTACGGAACCGGAATTGCCGGCGATTTGTTTGTACACGTGCTGTCGAGTTTGCAATATATTATGGATTCGCCCGGTCCTGAAAGGGTTTATACCACAGGCGATAAAGACGGAATAGGCGATACCCCGCATATTATGCTGTCATATTTTGACTATCCGGCGCATAACGAAAAAAAACCGTTTAAAGCCGCGCTAACTGCCAACTATTCAGATGGTGTGTCAAGAAGATGGGGTAGCACAAACTTTCTAATAATTGGAGACGAGGGAACAATGAGAGTAGAGTGGGACAGGGTAACGCTTAATACGCTTAGACCGGCGTCGGCAACAGATTTCAGTGGATTGCCAAATATTGGAAACGGAATAGACAAACCACAGCAAATAAACGAAAGAGAATGGGTATTTGTTGAAGATAATTATCACAACTGTCATTATGACCATTTTGTAAACTTTTTTGACGGTATTCGTAAAAAAACAAAAGTAGACGGCGATGTACTATTTTCTGTGCAAACCGCTGTACCGGCAGTACTTTGCTTGGACAGCTTCCATCAAGGTAAACCGGCGCTATGGGACCCCGTGAATTTAATCTTAAAATAGTGTAAAGTTAATAATATCTCATAAAAACAATGAAAATAGCAGTTTGTATAATAGTAATATTTTTTTCGACTTTTTGGGCTACCGCTCAAAACAATCGACAAACCGCAGTTGAATCTTCGGTGCGGCTATCTCTCAAAGAATTGGAGGATAAAATAGCTGGCGCTTGGATAGGACAATTAGTAGGCAATATCTACGGACTACCGTTTGAAAACCGGTTTATTTCAGAACCCGGCGCTGATACTTTTCCCTACGGATATAGCGAAGGAATGTTGGCATATATGAACAGAGTAGAAGGCGCGTTCAGCGACGATGATACTGATTTTGAGTATATTTATTTGATTCAAATGGAAAAATACGGCATCGAGCCTACCTACGAAAACTTGCGTCAGGCGTGGATGTATCACGTTCGCAACAGGGTATGGTTAGCCAACAGGGCTGCATTAGGATTGATGCATCATGGATTTACGCCGCCATTTACGGGTAAAAAAGAAATAAATCCACACTGGTTTCAGATTGACCCGCAGCTCATTAATGAAATTTGGGCATATACCGCTCCGGGTATGACTACCTATGCGGCTCAAAAAAGCGAATGGGCAGCGAGAATTACATCCGACAGTTGGGGCGTAGAGCCTACAATACACTACGGTGCGATGTATGCGGATGCCTTTTTTGAGAAAAATCCGGAAAAATTGGTTGTTGACGCTCTGAATTATCTTCCTCAAAATAGTAGATACGCCCAAGTTATAAGAGAAGTAGTTGAGTTGTGGAAACAATATCCCGACGACTGGAAAAAAGCCAGACATGTTATAGCGGAAAAGTATTATCATAACGAGCCGGAAATGACAAAAACTATTTGGAATGCCATTCTTAACGGCGCTTGCGGAATACTGTCATTTTTGTACGGCAACGGAGACTGGCAATTAACAATGGACTTGGGTAGCGCGATAGGCTTCGACGCCGACAATCAAACGGCAACGATTGGCGGCTTGCTTGGCGTTATGTATGGTTTCAGCGCTATTCCGGAGTATCTGTATCTACCAATAGAAGGATGGACTAAACCGTTTAATAACAGATACGTAAATGTTACGAGACACGATATGCCCGATGCTCAAATTGACGATTTGATAAAGCGTATAGTTAAACAGGCAATAGACGTGGTAACCAAAAACGGAGGAAAAATAGAAGGAAGCGGCGATGATGCATATCTTATCATAAACAATAAAGCGCCATTTAATGCGCCGCTGGAGTTTTATGTCGGTCCAAACCCGCGCGTTGAGACAGGAATTCCATTTTCACATGATTATTTCTGCGATGCAAACAAAAACTATATATGGACTTTCAAAAACGGCAATTTGCCGCAAGGAGTTTCTTTCAATAATGGAACTGTTAGCGGCGTGGCTTCTCAAACAGGCTCTTACAGATATACGCTGGCATTGAGCAATGGAAATACTACAATTGATAAAGAATTTGAATTGATAGTGAGAGGAAAAAATATAGCGCCTCAGGCGTCAAAGATAATTGCAAATATTGAAACATTGAATATAGATGTTCTTAAATCGTGTTGGTACACCTTTGGATTACCAATTTATGCACAGTCGGTTAGCGTCATAAACGATGGTATTTTGCATGGCGAAGGCTCTGTGTTTTACACATTAGCCGCAGAATCAAATTTGCCTAAGATAGATTTTCTGGGATATCAATGGGATGAGCCTAAGACAATTAATGCGTTGGGTTTGCATATTGGCTCGGTAGAAGAATTTGGCGGCTGGTTTAGCCATCTCAACATACAATACATGGACGAAAATGGAGCATGGATAAATGTGCCCGAACACACATCAACGCCTTCGCTGCCAGCTACTGACAATGTTTATCTTCAACCGCATTTCGTAGAATATTTATTTCAATTCAATGCTCCGGTTACAACAAAAGCAGTTAGAATATTATTAGACTGCAAAGTAGAATCACATTTTCATGGATTTACAAGAAACGTTTCATCGTTTGTTTCCATAACAGAATTATCAGCTTATGAAGTATCAATGTAATTAATTATTAAAATTTTATATAAAAACAATGAAAATAGCAATTAGTTTATTATTATTTTTTTCGACTGTTCTGGTTCATGCTCAGGACAATCAGCTGACACGCAGAGAAATACGCGCAGGTTGGCAACTATTATTTGATGGCAAAACATTAGACGGCTGGCGCGCTGCCGGCGATTCTATTTTGCCAGCTAACGCCGGTTGGAGCGTTGAAAACAACTATTTGAAGCTTGAATGGACAAGAGAAGGTAGAAACAGAAATATTGTAACTACCCGCGAGTTTTCCAATTTCGAGTTGTCAATGGAATGGAAAATAGCTCCCGGCGCCAACAGTGGCATCTTTTATCATCATGGCGATGATTTTACTGATGCGCCCAACTGTACGGCTCCCGAGTATCAAATAATTGATGATTTGGGATGGCACGAGCCCTTAGGAAAAGAAAACCTTACGGGAGTAAATTACGGTATGCACTATGATTTGAAAAACAAAGTGTTAAAGCCGGTAGGACAATTCAATGTTTCTAAAATCGTTTTCAATAACGGCAAAGTAGAACATTGGCTCAACGGCAAAAAAATACTTGAATTTGAGGCATGGTCGCAAGACTGGAACGAGCGTTTTGAAAAAAGTATTTGGAGACAAAGCTCATGCTACGCTAAAAATAATAGCGGCGCCTTCATGCTTCAAAATTACACGAACGCTAAAATGTGGTTCAAAAATATAAAAGTGAGACCTTTGCCATGAAAACACTGAAAATAAGAATTTGCACAATAGTATTTTTTTCGGCGATAATTTGTTTGGCTTGCAATGATAGTGGCGCTGAACAATATAGCATCGAAGTATTAAATCCAAGCGCGCTAAATCAATCTTTGTTTGCTGACCGGCGTAGCGCTACTTCAGTGAATTTCGTTACCTCCAGCGCATGGACATCAACGATTACAGAAGAAGCTGAATCGTGGATTTTATTCGAGCCACAAAGCGGCAACGCCGGACAACACAGCGTTACCATAGCGCTACAAACAAACGCTACCGGCGCTACCCGTACTGCGGTCTTCACTATTCAATGTGGTAATCAGGAACGCGAAATTACAATCAGGCAAGTAGCTACGGATGGAAATGGGAATATGTACATAGACCCCGAAAACAGACCTGATATTATAGTATTGAACGAAGAAAATTTATATCAGGAATTGTTTGCCGACCAAAGATTTGCATCATCGGTAAGGTTTGACGCTGCCCGTGAGTGGACTTCAACAATTTCTGAAGGAGATGAGGCATGGGTAGAGTACAGTCCCACACAGGGAACAACTCCCCGAATATACAGTATTTCTATTTCACTTACGCGAAATGACAGCGGAAGCGACCGAACGGCTACAATAACCATTAGCAGCAACGATGAAGAGGTGGATATTATTATTTACCAAAAATCAGTAGATAGATTTGGAAATCCTTATGACCCAGGAAATGCTCAAATAAGCTTTGAAGAGTATCTCAAAATGGACTGGTCATTCTTAGACGATGCAAGAGCACAGGCAATAGCGGAAAATAGAGACGCAATCTCCCCAACCCCACGACAAAGATTGCTTTTTATTGCCTGCACAAATGTGACTATAGGAACCGGAACACATACAATGGACGACACGCAAAGGCAATTTTTTAGAGATGTAGTTACAAATTTTGTAGAAGTAGTTGAATACTGGTCAAACGGTAACGTTATCATAGAAGCCGATATGTTGTTTATTGAGCGCTTAGTAGTGGTCGAAAATACAAGCCCTACATTTGTAAGTCAGAATTTAATTCAGGCAGAATTAAACCTGCACGCTCCGATAGGCTCTTATGACGGCGTTCTTGTAACTGCGGCAAGAACTATGCCCAATAACGTTCATCTGGGAGTTAAAACAGCGGGATATGAAAATCTTTTAGGCTATGGATGGTTTAAACTTCTGATGCCTACGGGCAATCAGACGCCGCCTACCACAGTTCCGTATGTAATGCCAAAAGCCGATGAGCCGCCATTTTTATCTACAAACGTAGCTGTTCATGAATGGCTGCACATGCTGGAGTTTAAGGAAAGATTCTTAGACTATACATTTCCAAATGTACATGGTTATCAAAACATGCTCGGCTATGGAAACTATCCGGGCGACCCCGTTTGGGATTATGCTGTTTTTTATCAAGATATTATTTCCGGTAATGTGCAATACACGCCGCCGGGAGGCACGTTGAGTAGAATCGGAATGTTTCCATTGATGTGGAGAATAACGCCACGATTGCTAAACAGTCGCGCTGTTTACATAAAAAACGAAGCAAACAACATGTATTTAACATACTCGGGAAACACCACAAATTTTTCAAATACTCCAATGCCTTGGTACATCAGATACAATCGTGGAAAATACATGCTACTTACAGCCGACAATAGAAGCTTGGATATAGCAAACGCTTCTAATACAGAAGGCAATTCAGTTGGTATTTTCGGAGTGAATGGCGCATATCCACAGGCGCAAAACTTTGTTTTTACACAAAACGCCGATGGAACTTATAAATTGACTACAACGTTTATTGGGGGAGTTAATCGAGTATTACAAAGAAATACAGGCGCATCGGCGGCTACAACGATAAATACAGATAATGGAAGTATTGACCAAAAATGGAGATTTATTGATAGTGACAATAACTTAAAAAGTATGTAATTAAATTTCAATTTGAATCGTTTTAATAGTAGGTACTACAACTTTTTATAGATTTTTACGCATGATGCGGCAATCCGTTAGGATTGCCGCATTATCAACACAAAAAGACCGAACTTTTTTATTATTTTTTCAGAAAAAACGTAACTTTTTTTGTTTTTTTGCGTATAATCAATAAAGTAGGTTTTGATAGATATGTGTTTGTTGTAAAATATTAAAATACAATGGCATGCATACAAAAGTATTTGTGTCCTTGGTTTTGGCGGCAGTAACGCTGAAAACCCCGATACGGGCTCTTTCTAATTTGCTGATTGAGCAAAGCAGAAAGTCATCGCCGTCCGAATTTATGATATTTCGGACTAGCGGAGCTGTGCGTGTAGAGGCAATCAATCCTGAATTAAATTCAGGACGAAAATCAAAAGTCAAAAATCGCTTACTGTGGCTACCTGTTAGGAAAATCGCCAGCCCAAACAGGGAAAATGGAGCAAATGGCCGGCAATTATCGCTCTTGGCAGAAAAATGTATAATTCTTAATTTAAATTGAAATGAAAACAAAAATTTTTAGAGTATTATTGATTTTTACGGCAGTATTAGTAGCTGCCGGATGTAGTGGCGCTGTCCAATTGAACAACGACGACGGCGCAGAACCTAAAACTACCGAAGAACAGGATGTGTCTGGGGTAGCGAATGATGAGGAAGACGGCGAAGTTCCTTTTACGGAATATTCCTTGCTTGGCACACAATGCTTCTGGGTAAACCAGTTTGTGCATGTGCCGGATGATAATAGGGTAGCCGTGATTAACAGCAAGCAGGAATTTGAAAAATTTATAGCATGTAGGGATGGCGGTAGTTATCCCGAGATTGATTTTGCCAAACACAGCTTGCTGTTGACAAAAAGCGTTTCGATGAATCCAATTTCTGATATTTCTATAGTTTTATTGAAACAGTCAACAGATTATATTTTGAATGTAGAAATAACTACTTTGAAAAAAGCAAACTGGAGGCAACGATGGATCATTGCGCTTGTTACAGATAAATTGAGCGAAAAAAGTGATGTTAATTTAAATGTAACTATTTTTGAGGATGATAGTGAGCCTGATTTATTTGAGTTGGAAATGGGAACTTACGAGGAGCCTAATCCTGCTACTCCAGAGCCTATGGGACGCACAAGAATAAATTTTATTGACAAGGAAACTCTTGTGCTAACGAGGGGAATTGACAGTGCAATCGGTAGCGAAAATGAAACAAAGTTCAAATATGAAATATGTGGATATACTATTAGTTTGATTCCTGCGGATTTTGACGAGGGACAGACGGTACATTATTTTCGCATTCTAAATCACCGTAAGTTTGAAATAGGGTATCTTTATCCGATGAATACAGCAGGGTCAACAATTCCGCCAACAATGATTTTTGTAAAAGAATGAATATTAACAATTTAAAAGAATAAAAAATGAAAAAGATTATTATTTGCATTATTTGTGTTGTCGTAAGTTTTACGACTGGATTATTTGCACAGTCTGATTTCCTTTATAACGAAAAAGGAGAAAAGGTGTTTTTCAAAATCAGAAAAGATAAAATGATTTTGAAAGCGGAATCAACGTCCGAAGCTTTAAAACTGTCCAGACAAGCTTTTTTTATTTCGGCATATGATGTACATGATTGTATGTTAATTGCAACCATTGATACGTTGCAAGCCAAACTTGACGATTTGAAAAAAAGGGAGGATGTCGTAGATGCCGCATATGCATTGGAATATATCGATGGTACGTTGCATTTTCCTACATTCCGAATTTTCGTTAGATTTAAAAAAGGACATATCCCTGAAATGGTTTTTGCAAACATGGGGTTAACAGAAATGGTAAAAACAATGGAGTTATTTGAACCATTCTCTGAAATCTACCTAATCACTTTAGATGCGAAATTAATGGATATTTTGCAAATATGCAGACAATTGTTTGAATCTGATTTGTGTGAATTTGCAGAACCTGCATTCGTTCGAGAAATGAGGAAACATAACCCACATTATCTTGATCAATGGGGTTTAAAAAACACTGGGCAATATGGAGGTACGCCGGGCATAGACATTAGAGCAGAACAGGCTTGGACACTAACAATGGGCAACTCTAACATAAAGGTTGCTGTATTGGATGAAGGTATTGATTTGACACATCCTGACTTAAGCGCTAATCTATTAACCGGCTACGATGCAACTGTTGGTGCGCCAGGCGGTATAAATGGCGGTCATTGGTCAAGTAATGCTCATGGCACAGCTTGTGCTGGTATTATTGCGAGTGTCAACAATAATATTGGTGTTGTGGGAATTGCACCAAATGTTAAAATAGTTCCTATTAGAATAGCGTTTGATATGTATAATGCTGGTTGGTGGACAACAGACGATGTATGGATAGCTAATGGCATACGCTATGCATGGCAAACGGCTCAAGCAGATGTATTAAGTAATTCATGGGGGGGCGGTGCGCCGTCGACAACTATTACCGCTGAAATAAATAATGCAGTAAATAACGGAAGATTGAGAAATGGTATAAATTTGGGTTGCGTCGTTGTTTTTTCCACTGGAAATGGTGATTTACCAAATGTTTTATATCCAGCATCTTCTGTTAATGTTATTGCTGTAGGAGCTATGTCACCTTGTGGTGAAAGGAAATCACTAACATCTTGCGATGGGGAAAATTGGTGGGGAAGTAATTATGGTGATGCATTAAACGTCGTTGCACCTGGTGTCAAAATATATACAACCGACATACAAGGGAGCACAGGATATAATACGGCAAACGGTGTTGCGGGTGACTATTTTGCAAGTTTTAACGGCACTAGCGCAGCCGCTCCCTACGTTGCCGGCATTGCCGCCCTTATTCTTTCTGTTCGCCCAGATTTAACTGCTCAGCAAGTACGTAACGCCATAGAAACGACATGTCGCAGGTTGCCTGCGCATCCAGCTACAGGTAATGGACCGAACGGACGACCAAGAGACAACCAAACCGGATACGGACTTGTGGATGCTCATGCAGCGATAAATTCTCTTCCGTCAATAATTTCCGGTCCCGATTCCGTTTGCTACAATGCCAGTAGTTTTACTTTGTATAATCCTCCTTCAGGCAATATTTATTGGACTTTCACAGGAGGCGCTCCCCTTTCTTTCAGTGCGTCAAATGAGCTGCTAACCACTACGGGAACTTCGGTAAACTTATACAGAACCTTCTCGGTAAGCGGAACAAATTCACATACGCTTACTGCCCGTATCGGTAGCATTCACGGTGAAGTGATAGACAGCAGAACTGTCTATACTTGTCCCGCGCCGGAAATTATCGGAACCGGCAACGCCTGTTATGGAAATAGCGGCTTCTCGATAATCAATGCGCCACAAGGAACAATAAATTGGACATTATCCAATAACAACAATTTTTCCGTTACTCCATATTCCGGTAATTCTACAACCCTTAAACGTTTTGGTCCAAATAGCGACGACGCTTCCACTACTCTATTTGCTCATTACGGCGGACAAGCTGGACAGTTAGGCAAACTACTCGCCTATAAGCACATATCAGCATGTGTGCCGTCATATATAACAGGTCCCGATATAGTTTGCAATTCAGGTGAAACATTTTATTTGCAAAATCCACCCGGCTCTATAACATGGACTGTTGATTACCCCTTCGATATAGTATCTTCCTCAGGTAATTCGGTAAAGGTTGGTTTTTATGGCGCAAATTACGATAGTGGTAAGCTTTATGCAAAACATAACGGACAGACAGTAGCCAGTAAAACTATTACTCCATGTCAGCAGGCTAATGTATATGTTAATTTTGAGATACATTCTTTTTTACCAAACAATCCACCTATTTATGCTAAATTTCTCGCAGAAACAACTTTCCCATGGCAAACATGGTCTTCTTGTCAGGATATAATATCTGTTGGTTTTTCATCTTATGCTTTTGATTCTGCTTTTGCACCAGTCAAAGGGGACGGTAGCGGTCATTTTTCGGAGTGCGAAATAATGATAAGTACTATTCCGAATTTTATTTTAGTTTCGTATTACATCAAAGTTGAAGTTACTAAACATACCGGGAACTATGAAGTTATACATAGCCGGCAACTATGGGGCGATACTTACAGTGCATTGGACTATATCGGATTGTTGGGCGGCGGATGGGGTAGTACCATTTATGGTGGCGAGTACTACACGATGAACGTGTACTGCGAACTTTATCCTGAAGGTGATAGAAGTGGGTCTTTCGGTAGCGATATCGAAGACGTAATAGAAGAAGTAGAATTGTCGACAGGTCTTCTGGCTTCAAAGATGGATGTTACAATCTATCCTAACCCCACTGATGGCAAATTTCAGATAGATATATCCAACGTAGATCTTCCACGCGGCGCTATGATAGAGGTTTATTCTCCGGGCGGCGCTCCCGTGATGCGATTAACGGGTATATCAACCAGCAACAGTATTGATATTTCACGACAACCGCCCGGCATATATACAATACGCATTATATTAGACGCTGAAAATCAGGAGATATTTAAAATAATCAAAAATTAATAAAATTTATGATTTATTAACGTTTATTAACATATTCTGGCACGTAATTTGTTCTACATTTATTGAATTAATTGTTAAGAATATGGTACAAATATAAAAAATGAAGAAATCAATAAAAAATCCTTTTGAGCGCAGAGCGCAGAAAGGTGCATCGTCCGCGTTGTGTATATGTTTGTTGTTGGCAGGTTGTATTACTTCCTCTTCCTGCGGAGAGAGAGCCGAAGGAGATGGCGAGATGCCGTATGAGCTTGTCATGTATGCCAAAGTCGAAAATTCAGCAAAATTCAGCAATGATGTAGAGGTAAAAAATATGGATGCTGCTTTTGTAGAATTTGATAAAGATGGAATTGAAGTTACTCAATTTTTTCCTTTTGAAACAGATAAAGACGGCAATACCATTGATAATATCTATTTCTATGTTGACTCTGATGTAACTATTTCTGGTTGTACAGAGAGAGTCGTTGATATCATAACTCCACCTGAATATACAGGTACGTTTACGTGGGATATCACCACGATTTTTTCGATTGAATGGGAGAAAGATTGGGATTTTTGGTGGCATTCAAGTTCTTTGGATGAATCAGAAACAACTGTACTCCATAAAAAATCATCCGGTACTATCAGTAATTTCAAATGGCAATGAAACTAATAAAATACATAATAGCCTTATTTATAAGCGTTTTAATGATTTCGGGGTGTAATGACCCGGAAGAGCCGATGATCTGCGCTGATTGCTTCAAATACCCCGCAAATGGATTTATCGAAAAGTACAGACACCAGTTTAAAGGTTATAATAATTATTATTTTGGTTATAATTGTTATTACGACAATTTGGGTAATTATTATTGTTCAGAT
>Ga0099364_10009804_pt1 | contig 13263 bp, 12 predicted proteins | sample TergutTh196P3_FD_73070 | JGI IMG/M metagenome (GOLD analysis project Ga0099364, IMG submission 73070) | Microcerotermes parvus P3 segment gut microbial communities from Pointe-Noire, Republic of the Congo - Th196 P3 | ecosystem: Host-associated > Arthropoda: Insects > Digestive system > Gut ...
GGTCAAACAATCATCGGTAGTGACGATAACGCGGTCGCCCTGGTTAATCGTTACCTTTCCGTCATTTTCCACCATGCCTGTACGGATTTCCGGTCCCTTGGTGTCCAGCAGAATGGCAACGGGAATCCCCAGTTCAGCGGAAATACGCCTTACGCGCTCTATGGAAGCTCCGTGGGTCTCATGGTCCCCATGGGAAAAATTGAGGCGCGCAACGTTCATGCCCGCAATAATAAGGTCCCGTACGACAGAGTCTTTCCATGACGCAGGACCCAAAGAGGCTACTATTTTGGTTTTTCTAAACTGCATACCACATTATAATTTACAATTGATAAACTTGGCAATCCCAAATATCGGCGTCCCTGGGTTTTAATATCCTACGGTAAAATCATCGTAGCCTTTGGGCTCTTTATCGTCTTTTTCCACCGAATCAACCCGGGAAAACTGAGGTCCCTGGCGGAGCCATGCGAGAAAGAGCTTTAGCTTTCCCTCCGGGCCTTCCGCCCAGACTTCCACATCTCCCCGGTTTACATTCTTTACCCAGCCCTTTAGGCCAAGCCTTTGAGCTTCCCGGACAGTGGAATAACGGAATCCCACCCCTTGGACCCTGCCCCTGATTCGGGCGAAAAAAGCAATGCGAGTTTCCATAGAGTAAGGCCTTAAATTGAGCCCTCGTATACGAGGAACTGCTTCGCGTCTATCGTTACCGTGAGCCCTGGTTCAAGCTTTTTTGCCGCGTTCGTGATGTTCGTAAGCCAAACGAGGCGTGGATTAATATAGCGCAACCGCTCCTCGCCGATTTCCGAAATGCCTTCACAAATTACCCCGTTCACCCTGCGGATTAGGGGGGTATAATCTTCGGTAAGCGTTTTGCAGACAAGGATTTCATCGTCCCGGGATAATTTTGTGTCCAATGCATCATCGGGAGTTGCGGCGTGTATTATTCTGCCCCGGGCACGGCTGATGCCGGGGTTTGCGAAACCGCCGGAGCTGGAACGGGCGAGAACTGTCCCAAGGATGAGTACACGGACAGTGTTCACCAGGTGTGGGCTTTGAAGGGGCAAGCCCGCCACCAGGATTAATTTGTCCGATATTTCCGCAACCCCTGTATCCGCTGCAGCCTTCATTGTGTTCTGGATCATCCTTTCCGAATCATCGACCATCGGCCTTAGGCGGGTTAGGACCCCCCAGTACAACTGCATGCTCCTTTCGGCGCGCTGGTCGGGGGTTACGGCTATAATCGGCTGATCGGGCCTGAATACGCTGAGGATCCGTGCGGTGTTGCCGCTGTTGGTCGGCGTTACTATGGCCTTGGCATTCACCGCCGCCGCGATCTCAACCCCCGATCTGGCAATGATGCTACTCAGGTTTTCCTCAGGACCATGGTTCTCTGGATCATAGGCCTCAGAAAGGCATTCGTCGTGGAAATTCCTCATTCTTGTGCGGAATCCCCTGGATTGCTCCACGGTACGCGCTATTTTATCCATGGTTTTTACCGCTTCTACGGGATAGGCCCCCATAGTTGTCTCGGCGGAAAGCATTACCGCATCGGTCCCGTCGAAAATCGCATTTGCCACATCCGTAAGCTCCGCCCGGGTGGGACGGGGATTCACAATCATAGATTCCAGCATCTGTGTGGCGGTAATAACAGGCTTCCCAACCCTGCGACAGACCTCAATTATGTGCTTTTGCGCCAGGGGGATCTCTTCGGTGGGGAGCTGTACCCCAAGATCGCCCCGGGCTACCATCACGCCGTCCGCCAATTCGGTAATTCCCTTTATATTTTCAACTCCCTCGCCGTTTTCAATTTTTGCGATAACCTTTATTCCCGAATTCATGCTGGCAAGGTATTTTTTTATTTCCCTAATCTCATGGGGAAAACTGACAAAACTGGCAGCGAGAAAATCAATGTCCATTTTTACGCCAAAGGCAATGTCTTTCTTGTCCTGCTCGCCCATAATGGGGAGATTGGCATGGACGCCGATTAGGTTGACGTTTTTTTTGCTGCCAATGGAGGCGGTATTGTTCGCCCGGCAATTGATCAGGTCTCCGGCAACTTCGATAACCTCAAGCTCAAGAAGCCCGTCGGCCACAAGGATGCGGTTTCCGTTCTGTAGTTTAGACGCGGCTTCCTTCCATGAAATTGATATCCGTGCAGGGCCCCCATCCCGTGCTGCGGCGCTAAGGCAATCGTTGGTAGTGACCACAACATTGTCACCCTGGTTTATCGTTACCTTCCCGTCATTTTCCACCATGCCTGTACGGATTTCCGGCCCCTTGGTGTCAAACAGAATCGCCACGGCAATTCCCAATTCACTGGAAATGCGCCTGACCCGCTCAATTTTGGCGCTGTGGACCTCGTGGCTGTCATGGGAAAGGTTGATCCGCGCCACGTTCATGCCCGCCAGGATTAGTTCACGCACAATGGCGTCAGTGGACGACGAGGGGCCCAGGGAGCAAACTATCTTGGTCTTTCTGAACTGCATGGTAATATAATAGGGGATATTGCCTGATTGGACAATGCTGTTGTTTTACCCCATGATCTGTCCTATACTATGGCATAGGAGTGGAACATGGAAGTCCAATTTGAAAAAGCCAGGCCCGAAGACTACGATGAAGTGATAGACTTGGTGAACTATGTGTTCAGCCATGCCTACGCACCCTATGACGCCCCGGCTTCGCTGCCCAAACTCCATAAAAGGGGATATTTTATGGATGGTACTTATTACCTGGCCCGGGAAGAGGGGAAATTTAAAGCCGCAGTAGGCGCGTTTCCCCTGGAATTGGAATTTCAGCCTGATATCCTCCTACCCGGCAGGGGGATAGGCATGGTATCTGTACATCCCTACAGCCGGTCCCGGGGCTACATGAAGGAACTTATGAATTGGGCCATGGATGAAATGAAGCGGGACGGGATGGTTTTTAGCTGCCTTGGCGGCCTTCGCCAGCGCTACGAATACTTTGGCTTCAGCCGGACCGGAAGCCTTTATACTTTTACCTGCAATAAACACAATATCCGGCATACTCTGGGTTCGCAATGGAACACAAACCTTTCGCTCAAACTCCTTGGACCCGGAGACGAAGCCTTGTTGAACGAGATTCACGCCCTCCACGAGGCTAAAATCGCCCGCTTCCGCCGTTTAAGAGACAGATTCTATGATATCATCTCCTCCTGGAAAGCAAAGCTCTATGCCGTTTTCAACGGGGAACGTTTGGAGGGTTATTTTATAAGCCGGGAGGAAAGAACGGGGGATTTAGTTATTAGCGAAATTAATCTATTTGATCTTTCCCGGCTGCCTGAAGCTCTGGGCCTCTTCCTGCTTCAAAGTAAGCGGGACTCCCTGCGGATCAACGCAGGCCCCCATGAAAGGGAGAAAATCTCCATTCTTTCCGGTTTTACTGAAACTTATAACCAGGGCCCTGCCTATAATTTTGCCGTCCTTGATTTTCGGCGTTTTGCGGAACCTTTCCTCCAGCTCGCTTCAAAGAATAAAAACCTGGCGGAGGGCTCCTTTGTATTCCAAATCGAAGAAGGCCCCCGGCTTCGTTTGGCTGTCGCCCAGGGGACCCCATCCCTTAGTGAGACCGGCGATCCGGCGGAATTATGCCTTAAACGCCTGGAAGCCCAGCAATTTTTGTTTTCAGCCCTGGCGGCAGAGGCCTTCCCGGCCATAGGGAAAAGCACTTTCCTACAAAGCCTTTTGCCCCTGCCCCTCTTTTTTGAAAATGCCGATGGGATTTAGCGGCCCCATAAAGCTTAGCTAATGTAACATACTACCGCCCAATTTCTAAAAAATATACCCATGCCGCCATTGTTCCAGATTCTGATTAATTCATCATTTGTATAGTATCTGTTTCCCGCTAAGTCTTCTTTATCAACTATTGATCTTCTTGGGTTATCTTCCTGCCGTTCCTGATCTGAATCATACAGCATAAATCCGTTTCTATCATATCCTAGCACTGTAACATAATGCTGGATGTTTGCTACCCTTACCAATATTATTACCGGATACCCGTCATCTATCTGACTTCTTAACCATGTTATTTTTTCATTATCTGTATATAATCTTAAACTATATTCTTCTGTTTTTATGTTGTATCTATGCAACAGATTAATCAAACCCTGGGGAAATGTTGAGTTTCTGTTTATTCTCCATCCGATTTCTTTTGCTAGTATTTCAGGATCTGTTTTCACCGCCGTCAATATATTAATTACCCCCATAATGGAATAAGCGGCGCAATTACCCACAGATTGAACATAAAATATTTCATCCGATACGTTCAAATAATTTATTGAGTAATTTGTTTCATGGAATTCTATACCCAGAGAAGGGAGAGTTCTTAGTAAGAATATTAGAAAAATAAAAATATATATTGACAATAAAGTAACTATGAATGAGAGTATTTTTATGTGTTTTTTACAAAAATCCAGAATTAATAAAAATAATGCCCCCAGCGCCCTGTTTATTTTTGAACCATCTTCATCAAAAAGGCTCATTAGCATATGCATGAACAGCCCTAATAAAAAAACGCTAATAATTGCCCATATCATAATTTGGAACCCTCTGCTTCCCATATTTTAGCATAGATAACAGCGTTTGGGGTGATTTTTTGAAAAATCCATGATACTATATATAGTACTACATATAGTATCATGGGCTTGGATCTAATGATAGCTCATTATTGACATGAATAACAATGCCGGTTATGGTATGAAATAAGAGGTAAACTCCATGCCAGAACTGCCGGATCTGCACATTTATTCCCAAAACCTGAAAAAAAGGATACTGAACAAAAAAATCGCCTCTGTGACCATAGGCAACCCCTATAAAGTGAACAGCCCCGATTCATTTTGCGAAAAACTGACCGGAACAAGCATTGAGGATATAGTCCGGGAAGGCAAGGAACTCCACTTTTTATTGGCCAACAAGAACAGCTTTAGCGTCCATCTTATGTTGAGCGGCAAGTTTAGCATCTGCAGCCAGGACGAGGCTGGAAAAATCGGTTCCAGGATCATTTCCCTTTTCTTTGAAGATTCCCAGGCCTTTGTAACTGCCGACTATCAGGGGCTTTGCAGGGTGAACTTGAACCCCAAAATATCTACCGTGCCGGATGCTTTGTCAGAGGCGTTTACCATAGATTATTTCTTGGGCATAGCGAAAAAAAACGCCTCTAAAAACGTTAAGGCGGTCCTTATAGATCAAAAGTTGGTCCGGGGAATAGGAAACGCCTATGTGGACGAGATTTTGTGGAAAGCCGGTATTTCCCCCGAGTCTGTCCTGGGAAAAATACCAGGGGAGAAGCTGCAGGATCTGTTCCAGGCCATTCCCTTTGTTTTGAATGAGGCCATACAGACCATTCAGAAAATGGCGCCGGATATCATAAGCGGCGAAGAAAGGGGTTTTTTGAAAGTCCATAATCCCCGCAGGCAAGTTACCGAAGATGGGGATAGAATAATCAAGAAAACGGTGGCTACAAAAACTACTTACTTTACAGAAAAACAAGAATTGTATATTTAAGGGGAAATTCACTATCCCGTACATGGTAGTACATATATAAGAAGTATTGACATTTATTACATACTCTTATATTATGACTTAGGTTAAATTAATTTTATTGGAGGTGTATTTATGTTGTGGGGCGTTCTTGCTTTGATTGGATTGGTCGTAGTAGTTGTAGTTATTGTCAGGCTAGTACTCTAGCCGGCCTTGCTTATACCCCCCACAAAGCCATTTTGCAGTGGGGGGTATAATGCCGCTGCGGTCTATATGGGAGATTTCCTTGTATTCTCATCACTTGTTAAAAATTACCGGTTAAATAAACGCCAGAGAACCCTTGAGGGTTCAAAAATAAAAACCGCACTTAACGGCTTATCCTTTTCTGTTAAAAGGGGCGAAATATTCGGCCTCCTTGGGCCAAATGGCGCAGGCAAGACAACGGCCATGAGAATTACCGCTGGTTTGATAAAAAGCGACTCCGGCGATGTGTTTGTCGATGGCTGGAGCGTCAGGGACAATAAGAAAGAAGCGCAGCGCAGAATTGGATTTCTCTCAGAAGATTTGCGTCTTGAGGAATTTTTTACCCCCGATTATCTCTTTGATTTTTTTGCCGCCCTGCGGGAAGTGCCAAAAAATATAATCCCGGTGCGCAAAGCGCTGCTCTTTGATCGTTTTGGCATACATAACTATGCCCATAAAAAGGTTGCCGCCCTTTCCAACGGGATGAGACAAATGGTTTCCCTGGTGCTTTCCATTGTCCATGATCCTCCATTGCTGATTTTTGACGAACCCACAAACGGCCTTGATCTTGTAGCAGCCAGGGGAGTGGTCGATTTTCTTTTGGAAATGAAGAGCCACGGAAAAACAATAATTCTTTCAACCCATATATTCAATCTGGTTGAAAAAGTATGTGATCGGGTGGGAATAATAATTGATGGTCGTTTGTTATACTTAGATACTATGTCTGCGATAAATGTGCAACGCTCCGCTTATGCGCAAACAAGCCTTGAGGATTTATTCTTTTCACTGTATGACGAACGTTACAATAAAAGGCAAGAAATAAGATCATGAGCAGGCTTATTGTTATTGCCAAAAAAGAACTGTACCGGTTTTTTAAAGACTGGCGGATGCTAACTATCACCCTGATTTTTCCTGGACTAATGCTTTTTTTTATCTATGCCATGGTAGTTCCAAATATTATCTCCCTGTTTAATAGCACAAGATCCCAAACCGTATTTTATGCTATTCATCCCTCGGCGGCAGTAGGCACAGTCTTGGGTTCTCTGGGAATAGAATTAACAAGCATCTTTGAACACCAGGCGGAGGAAATAAAAGAAAATATTGCCGGAAAAAGCAACGCCTTGCTGATCATTTTTCCTTCTGATTTTGATGCACAAGTGGCGGCATACAATGTACACACTGATGGAAACGCTCCTGAAATAAATATTTATTACAATTCATTGACCAATGGAATCGCCGAGCAATACGGAAAACTAATAATGATTCTCAATGAATGGGAAACCAGCCTGGCAAACAAGTTTGATATAAATAGAAATAGCGGCGGCGATTTAGCGAAAACTCAGGATCAAACCGGGTTTTTATTATCAATCATGCTGCCGGTGTTTATACTGTTATTTATCTTTTATGGCGCCATGGCCATTGTAATTGGCACTATAACCGGAGAAAAAGAAAAAGGGACTCTTTCGGCAGTCCTGATAGTACCAATGAGTACCAGAGAGCTTGCCGCCGGCAAGGTACTTGCCCTTGGTTTTGAAACATTTTTATGCGGTATTTCGGGTTTCCTGGGGATGCTTTTTTCCCTGCCAGACCTGGTAGACAGCTTAAGTACGGCATTGTCTTCAATGCAAACGGCAGATTCGGAATTTAAAATAGATCTTAGTTTTTACAGCTTTAACGATTATTTTTCCTTGTTATTTATACTGCTTTCAATAGCTTATTTCATTGTTGTCCTGGTTTCCATAGTTTCAGCCTTTTCCCGTACTGTCAGAGAGGCGCAAATGCTGCTAACGCCTGTTGTTTTAGCAGTAATAACCATAAGCCTATTAGGAGCTGCTTATGGAAACGATGGAATTAACGCCTGGTATTACAGTATTATTCCTTTCTATAATACAATAAAATTATTAAACGGGATATTCAGCCAGAATTACTCATTTTTAAGTGTATTATTAACGATTTTTTCGAACATTCTTTACAGTTCCATAGGGGTAGAAATATTATCCAGACTGTTCAAAAATGAGAAAATAATGTTTTCCCGATAAGCGGCTTAAGTTGACGGATACAGAGGAAATTATACAGCTCTTTGTTTATTTGAAGTCTCCCCCTAACAGCCAATCCAGGACATTTATTATTTAAACGTTCCACTTCACGGATTTTTTTTCGTTCAATAAGGTCTTTCATAATGATAGTATTCCAGATACCGCTGTTGAGCATTCTGATTCCACCTAAGTCCCAGTTTTCCCTTTCTTCATTAGAAATAGTCATTCTCATGGAATACGGGAATCCGCCATTATGGATATAATCACTAAATTTTTCTTCTGTAGTTCGGTTTTTAAACGGATACGCAGAAACATATTCCTTAAAAGACAAGGGCAGCATATTTATGGTAACATAGCGTCCTGACAATCGTGTTGCAAGATCGCCTGATAGAATGGCAGAATTTGAACCCGTAAGATACATATCAACATTGGGCAGCTTTCGCAAAGCATTCACGGCCAATTGAAAGTCAGGAAAGCAGCGCTTCCAAATAATACGGTCTGGCTATCATTTGACTCATATTCCAATCATAACCCTGAAAACTTGAAATATCAAGATATTTTAAGGGGTATATCCTTAATTAATTAAATATCTCCCAAAAAACTATAACAAAATACCCCTTTTCTGGTCAATTAACAACTTTTACAGATACAATGGTTATATTTAGTTCTCTAATGATATTTAGAGATGTCAAAAATAGGAGAAACCTTGCGTATCTTAGTCGGCGGCATGAACCATGAATCCAATACCTTTAACCCCATTATCACCGCCGAAGATGATTTTGTGGTTTTTCGGGGAAATGAAATTTTTGAAAAGGGCATGAACCCCAATTATTCCTCCACCGGGATCATCCTAAGCCTGCGGGAAGGGGGCGCTGAAGTTGTCCCTACGATCTTATGCAGGGCAGTTCCTAACGGCGTAGTGTCCGCAGCCTTCTACAAAAAAATCAAGGCAGAACTCCTGGAAAGGGCAAGGGGGGCAGGGCCCCTGGACGGGATCTGCCTAGCCCTCCACGGTTCCATGAAGGTTGAAGGTTTGGGCTGCGCCGAAGAGGATCTCTGCCTAGCTTTACGGAAGGTTTTCCCCGCCCTTCCCTTTGTTGCCGCCCTGGACATGCACGCCACTATTACACCGGGACTTCTTGAAGCGGTGGACGGCTTTGTGGGATACAAGACCGCCCCCCATGTGGACAGCGCCGAAACCGGTTCCCATGCGGCAAGGATGCTCCTCAAAGCCCTCAAAAAAGGCCTTACCATTCGCACGGTTCAACAGAAGATCCCCATGATGATCGCAGGAGAAAAGTCCGAAACCGAGGCGGAGCCCATGCTCACCCTTATCGCCGCCTGCCGTAAAGCCGAAAAGGGGTCGGGCATAGAGGCAGCCTCCCTGTTTTTGGGTTTTCCCTGGGCTGATGATAAACATAACGCCGTTACGGTTCTGGTTAGTTACTCCGGGGATAAAAGGGAAAGGGCGGAAAAAATCGCCCAGGATTTGGCCGCTTCTTTTTGGGCCCGCCGCAAGGACTTCTGTTTCCGCAGCGAGTTTTACGATACCAGGGAATCCCTGGCCGCAGCCTACGGGTACGTGGCAAAGGGGGAACGCCCGGTTTTCATTTCCGATTCCGGGGACAACCCTACCGCCGGCTCCACTGGGGATTCAACGGATCTCCTGGAAGCCGTTATCGAAACCATGGACAGGGTAGACAAGCTGCCCACGCCCTTGCTCTACTCGGGGTTTTTCGACGCCCCGGCCGCTGCCGCCTGCATGAATGCGGGAGAGGGAGCCGAACTGGAGATAACCATAGGGGGTAATTGGGATACGGTAAATGGAAAGAAGATCCCCCTAAAAGTAAGGGTACAGAAGATAGTCCGGGAATATGGCCCTTACAAATCCGACCTGGTCCTGGTGGCCCATAAAAACCTGCTTATCAGCGTTACTTCCAAACACATAGGCTTTGGGGACCCGGAACTGCTGCCCAGCCTGGGAATAAATGCAGCAGATTACTGCCTTGTGGCGGTCAAACTGGGCTACCTTGAACCCTGTTTCAAAAGCATAGCCCAGCGGGCCATCATGGCCACTACCAAAGGCTGCTCAAATGAAGTCCTGGAAACAATTCCATACAAAAAAGTCCGGCGGCCTATTTATCCGCTGGATTTGGGGATGGAGTGAAGTTTTTCATCATATGTATTGTGTATTATGATATAAAATGATATTATCTAACAAGGTGATTGTCGTATGGTGAACGAGGAAATATTAAGAATAAAAAATACGATTATTAATTCGGTACCAGTAGAAAAGCTCTATCTGTTCGGCTCATATGTTAATGGAATCCCGAATGAAAATAGTGATTACGATTTTTATATGGTAGTTCCTAATGACGGTATACGTCCTATTGATGCGGTTGGAAATGCCTATTTGGCTATGCGCGGAATGAAAGTAAGACCTGTGGATATTCTTGCGAGTACTGTTGAAATATTTGATCGTCGTTCAAAGCAATTGACTATAGAGGGAAAAATAGCCAGGGAGGGGGTTATTTTATATGAACGCGGATAACAATCTTTCCGAGTGGCTCAGACTTGTCGAAATGGATATGGCGACAGCTCGTCATATGTTTGAGACATACCATCCGAAACCTCTTGAGATTGTTTGCTTTCATGCCCAACAAGCTGCGGAAAAGATGCTAAAATGTTATTTGATTTCAAAAAAGATTGAGGCTCCGAAAACACATGATATGCGATTTCTTTGTGAATTGTGCGTTGATATTGAAAAAAGTTTTACAAAAATATATGAAGCGGCTGTTTTATTGACGCGCTATAGCGTGATTCCACGTTATCCTGCAGAACTTGGCCTGGTTGAGCAAGATGCCGAGAAAGCCATAAAACACGCAAATGAAGTGATAGATTTTGTAAAGGCATATATTTAAAGCGGATAGACGGTCATGATTAGCCAAATGAGGTTTAGGAAAGCATCCCATACAAAAAAGTCCGGCGGCCTATTTTCCCGCTGGATATGGATACAAATATCCCAAAAAACTAAAGCGGAATATCCCAAATTACTAAAGCAAAAAGCCACAAATTGATGAAATAAAATGCCCCAAAACAGTTAAATGTGTTGGTAAAGATACGGGAACCTGTATTTACGTTAACTAAATTACAATAGCCCACGGATTTTCACGGATTCGCACGGATTCACACGGATTTCTCCTGATAAAATCATTGATTTTCCGTGGAAATCCATGGCTCCTGATGACTAAGTTAATGAAAATACTATATACGATGTATGCGTTAAAAAAGATCATTCCAAGACGAAGCCCATGGGGGATGTTTCAGCCCCATGGCGCCTTTACGTGATGTTTTTTTACATTACACAATATAAAACTCTTGAAAAATCCATAGTTTTTACATATAATAATATAAAATGCTGATACCCCGCCTGGAATACTTAAAAAGACTACTCGCTTTTAAAGATAAGCAGCTAATAAAGATTGTGACCGATGTGCGCCGTTCAGGAAAATCAACATTACTCGAACTGTTCCAGGGAGAGATTGGAAAGCAAGGCGTTTCGCTGGGACAAATTCAAAGTATAAATCTGGAAGACCCCTTATACAGGGATTTGTTGGACTGGGTTAAATTGGTACCGTTAAAGGCCGAGCAAATTCATGGGAGATCCCAATCAGCGCCCGTTGGGATACCGTTTGCCCATTCCAACCATTCTGTTGGCTCAACAGTTGTCTCTCTTATGCCGTTAAGTAGTACAGTACCTGCATAAATTGCATGCCCTCTGTTATTCATTGGGTTAGATAAACTTCCCACCACATTGCTATTTAGATCACCAGAATTAAAACCGTATATGATTCCACCACTGTTCATTTTATTAAAGGTACCATCGGTAGTTATAAACACTCCACCACCAGAACTACTACTTGCTACATTCCCAGATATAACTCCGTCATGCATGTTAAAGGTTCCGTTCCCTACATATACACCACCACCAGAATTCTGCGCGTTATTATCAGAAATAACTCCATTTATCATAGTGAAGGTTCCTCCGCTATTTACATCAACACCACCGCCGTCCATATAATGTGTCTCATTTCTAGTGATTTCTCCACCTAGCATTAAGAAAGATCCATTATTTTGAACATACACTCCACCGCCAGAGGATCCTTTGTTCATAGTGATGATTGCTCCATCTTCCATGACGAAACTTCCACTATCTACAATCACCCCACCTCCCATTGACAATGCGTCATTTTCTGAAATTACTCCACCTGACATGGAAAAGGTTCCTGACACATATATCCCTCCGCTTATATTTCCCGTATTCTTAGTGATATATCCACCTTGCATGGTGAAGCCGCTTCCACTATCTACAATTACCCCACCACTTCGATTCTGTAAACCATTTTCAGATATTTCTCCGCCTAGCATAATAAAATTTCCGTTCTCTAGGGCCACTCCACCGCCACGTGGAGATGCGTTATTCCCGGAAATTGCACCGTTTGACATAGTGAAATCTCCTGCCATAATATACACCCCACCACCATTACCACCTGCATTATTCCCATAAATTATTCCGCCTGACATTGTGATGTTTCCACCTGTCATATATATTCCACCGCCTATATAAATTGAATCATTATCTGTTATTTCACCACTTGTGATAGTGATACTTCCATTTGTAATATACACCCCACCACCTACGTGTGCTGTGTTATCGATGATTTTTCCACCCGACATGGTGAAACTTCCATTGCTTATATTCAATCCACCGCCACTGTAAGAAGGTATACTATTTCCAGTAATTGTTGAACCTGAATTCATGTACAGTGAGCCACCTTCTACCGTAATAACAGAGGCGTTATTATCAATTCGCCCTTGCAAAGTTAAGCCATGTCCAAGGGTCATTCTAAGCTCGGGTCTTAATGTAAAGAGGCTTCCATTGCTTGAAAGCTGCACTGTTGCAAGGCTGGATGAATTTACAGCTTCAAGGCTAATGTTTCTTGTGGCGTTCCCTATAAAATTATAAGGTGCAAGGCTGTGGGTTCCTCCGCTGAGTTTTACTACGGAGTTACCTGCAATTGCGATAAGGTCCAGAGCGGATTTAATGTCGGGGTAGGGTTCATCTGCACCACCATTTTTGCTTACCCAGACCCTGGGTGTAAGAGTCGCATCAAAAAGCTTGACTGTGATGGTGGGGTTACTTGGTCCACTTGTTATTGTAATGGGGTTTAAAATAGCAGAGCCATAAGCATAAAGTAAGTTATCCAGGTTGACTTCAACTAAAACTGTATAGGTTCCTACAGGGACAAATCCATGATGGGAACCATTACCTTCCATAGAGAAGCGGTATTCTCCAGAACCTCCGATTTCTGTGAATATTACAAAAAATAAAAGATCATCCATTGTCGGAGCGTCCGGATCATAGTTGATACTCCCCGGCGGAATATGGGGAGGGTAGACTGCTCGGCTAAAATTTCCGCTAAAGTCAATGG
>Ga0099364_10009805_pt1 | contig 13263 bp, 15 predicted proteins | sample TergutTh196P3_FD_73070 | JGI IMG/M metagenome (GOLD analysis project Ga0099364, IMG submission 73070) | Microcerotermes parvus P3 segment gut microbial communities from Pointe-Noire, Republic of the Congo - Th196 P3 | ecosystem: Host-associated > Arthropoda: Insects > Digestive system > Gut ...
TCGCCAGCCCGACCGTCATTGTCAAAGGCTGCAATCGCCGGGAGCATGCCTAGCGCCATTACGAATACCAATAATGCTGCAAATGCTTTTTTCATTTTTATTACCTGTCCTTTCTCCTGTTCTCCCGCATCTTTATGACCTGAGTCATTGTACCGCAATAAGACGGAGATTGCAATTAGGATATAACATGAATAAATAATTATGTTTCCGCCTGTTGCGTTTGTCCTGATTTATTCTCAATTTGAATCTCAATATTGTCAGACGGGCTTAGTTAGGGTATACTGTACACTGCAAGCGGGAGGTATTGAAGATTGAACAACATTCCCATATATTCCATGGTCGCATTCTCAGGAACGGGCAAGACGACGCTCCTGGAAAAGCTCGTGGCTGAACTGAAATCGCGCGGGCAGCGCGTGGCCGTCATTAAGCACGACGCGCATGAATTCGACATCGACCACGAAGGCAAGGACAGCTGGCGGTTTACGAAAGCCGGCGCGGACGTCACGGCAGTCATATCCGGCAGCAAAGCTGCGATAATGGAAAACAGGCCAATTGACTTGGAAAGGCTGCTCGGCAAAATAACGGATGTGGATATAATACTCGCCGAGGGGTATAAAAGCGGAGCATGGCCGAAAATCGCCGTGCGGAGGGCCGCGACGGGCAAGCCGCTGCCAATACCTGAAGAAGACTGTTTGGCCATAGCGACAGATGTGCCCGAATATGCGGACAAACCGTGTTTCGGGCTTGACGACATAACCGGGCTGGCGGATTTCATAATGGAACACAGCAAAAACGCGAATCAATGCCATTAACAGACTAGTTTCCCTCTCCCTTATCCCCTTAGCATGATAAGCGGGTCGCCAGTTTTAATGTGCCCTTCCGGAGCGAAAGAAACGTCTTTGAATTCGTAAGAATTGCAGACCACGACCGGCGTGACCGTGTCATATCCCTCCGCGCTTATCGCGGCGGCGTCGAATTCCATCAAAATATCGCCGGCATCGACGCTCTCCTCATTGTTTTTATATGCGGTGTAGTGGCTTCCTTTGAGCTCGATCGTGTCGATTCCGACGTGAATGAGAAGCTCGACGCCGTTTTCCGTGAGCAGACCGACGGCATGGCCCGTCTCGAACATCCGGCTAACGACCGCCCTCGCCGGCGCCCTGACGCATCCAGAATCAGGCTTAATGGCTATCCCCCGGCCAAGTATGTCGCAACTGAAGACGGGGTCGTCCACCTCCGTGATCGGCACCACGAGGCCGTCCAGGGGGGACATTATGACAATGCGCTTTTTTCTGAGTCCTAGCATTTTATCAACTCCTGTTCCTATGATAAAATAAATGATACGCCATTTGCGCGTATAGGATAACACCTTAAAATAAAAAGATTCAATCGCAAAACACATCCTGATTCGCTTTCATCGCGCGCGGAAACAAAGCGGGCTTATGCATCAACAAACGCATACCCTACGGCAGCATTAAGAGCGTGTACGAAACGTACTAAAAGACAGGGGAACGGCGGGAGTGCGGAATTTAGATTTTTTAATATGGACATAAAAACGCCTCATTCATTGGGGTGTATTTTTTTGAATTCTCTCACGAAAAACTACCGCAGTTAAGCCCGAAAAAGTATGATGCGATGTTCTCTGGCAAACATTAACACAAATTGTTGAGCAAAATAAGGAGATAAGCGCAAGATACTATGACCGCCCTGTAGAATAAGCGACGAGCATATTTTGAAAGGAGCGGTGCATTATGACTCAAATCTACGGTTATATCCGAGTATCGGCACGCGACCAGAAGGAGGACAGGCATTACGCAGTTGACTCGCGAACAGGCGGCAACGATGCTTTCAAGGCTTGCCGCCGCTATTGGTAAACCGTTGACGCAGCAGGCCGCAACGTTTAACGACAACGACAGCATTTCGTCATGGGCGTTTGACGCCGTGGGCGAGATGCAGGCGACCGGAATAATGGGCGGCGTCGGCAACAACACCTTTGCGCCAAAAAGCGACTACACGAGAGAGCAGAGCATCATCACCATTATGCGCTTGTTTGACATCGTAAAGTAAAATCCCATAAAGGTAAAATCAGAGCAAGCCTGAGCATATACACGCTTTGGCTTGCTTTTGTTGCGCTCTGATTTGAAAACCCTTGACAAGCGGCGCCAGGCTTGACCCGCAATCCCCTGCGGAGTTGGAGGGGATTGCGGCTCGGAGGCCGCAATGACGAGGATTTGAGGGTTTCTCCACGGGGTTCTGAGTAGTTAGAAACTTGAATCCTCTCTCCCCGATTTATGTTTTGACTTTATCAAGAAACGTACGAAAGTGATGAGCCCTATTGCCAGGGCGACAGCAATTATGGTTATGCCCATGTTTTCCCTTATCAATATAATTACATTTCCGATGTTTTCGCTGTGGAAAACCACCGCGCCTATCACGTTCGCGGCAGGAACGATATCCCTGTCCGCCTGCGAGTTGTCAATACCTTTGGTTTCAAATCCCCGCTCTCCGGTATCCGAAAACTGCTCGTGTATGCCTATGACCCTGTGCGTGACGACGAATCCCTGTCTCATAGTAAAGGAAATGTCGTCGCCGATTTGTATTGTTTGAGGGTCGCTGTGCTTTGTAATGACCAAAGAATCCTTTGGGATTTCGCTTTGCATCGAACCTGTGAGCATTATCATGGCGGAGTATCCGAACACCGTTCTCGGGGAGGATCCGCCTGCCGCGCTGAAGATGAGCATTCCCGCGACAATGACGGCAATACCAGCGTAAAAAGCTATTTCGGCTATGATGGAGACGATGCCTTTCCTGTCTGTTTCAGGACTAGTGAGGTCATCTTCCGCCGATGTTTCCGCAGCAATGCCGCCAACCTTGTCAGGCGCGCTTCCGATCTCAGAGATTATCGCCGCCAGCTCAGTCCGCAAATCGGCGTATTCCTTATGCGATCGGAGAGCGCCATACCGGTCGTCTTTCAAATCGCCGTGTTTTTCGCCCGCCTCGCGCGCGGCAACGCCGATATCTTCCATCCCGCTCATTTTTTCATCCCCTCTATGCATAGTTCACTAACACGGGCGTTGCCCACAACCCAACGCCGTCCTTCGTCCCAACTCTCAACTCTCAACTCTCAACTCTCAACTCTCAATCCCCGTCTTCCCACCAGTCTAGCTCGTGGTCGATGACTGTTTTTCTCGTAATCAGGCCGTCTTCAAAAAGTTTGGCAACGGAGGCTCCCATGCTGACCATGCCTTCGCTTGACATTGTTTCTATCACCGTGTCGATTTGGTGGTTCTTTCCTTCGCGGATCATTGTGCGGATCGCGTTGTTTACGTGCATTATTTCAAAAGCAGGGATCAGTCCCCCCGATACGCCGGGCAGCAGCAATTGAGACACCACCGTTTTGAGCACGGCTGACAACTGCACCCTTATCTGGTGCTGCTGATCGGGTGGGAAAATGTCTATTATCCGGTTGAGGGTATTCACGGCGCCGGACGTGTGCAGCGTCGAAATCACCAAATGGCCTGTTTCGGCGGCGGTCATGGCCGTCCCGATGGTTTCAAGGTCGCGCATTTCGCCTAGCAGTATTATGTTCGGAGCTTGGCGGAGGCTTGCTCGCAGGGCGGTTAAATACGATTCGGTGTCTATCGAAACCTCCCGCTGGTTGAATATGCTTTTGTCGTCCTTATGCAGATATTCGATTGGATCTTCCAAAGTGACGATGTGGCAGTTACGGGATTTGTTGATCCTATCCAATATACAGGCCAGGGTTGTGGTTTTGCCGCTGCCGGCGGGGCCGGTGACCAAAACCAAACCGCGCCTTACAGAGGCGATCCCCATGACTTCGTCGGGAATCCGCAACTCGGCGTAATCAGGCACTATGACCGGCACCACCCTGATGACGGCTCCCATCGAGCCGCGCTGCCGGAGGGTGTTCACGCGGAAACGGGCAAGGCCCTTGACCGGCATCGAAAAATCATCGTCACCGGTTTTATTGAACTTTTCCATAGGTCTGCCCGCCGTCTCATAAAGATCCGTCACCATTTTTTCCACATCTTCGGAAGCGAGCGGGCTTTCGCCCAATGTTGCGAAGAAGCCCTCCACCTTGATGGAGACTTGTCGGCCGGCGCCGAGAAATATATCCGAGGCTTTAGCCCGGACCGCCTGTTCCAAACAATCCCGCAATTCCATAACAAACATCCTTTTTCACAATTCACGGCTGCCGTACGGGCAGGCTTGTGTCGGGCAGCCACGGGCTTGTATCCCGAATCCGCCACGACAGTATATCATAAGCATCCCCGTCAAGCGCAATCATAACATATAGTTCCCTTGCCTGCGACATTTCCAGGGAAAATTCCACCCTGCTTTCCTGTGTGCCCATTCCCTGCCCGGGCTCCTCATTCGCCACATGACCTATATCAACCCCGAACAGGCACTCCGGAATTGTTTCCGCCGACACAAGCTCCGCCGCGATAATCGAAGCAAGCGCGTCCGCTTCATAGTATCCCTTGACAAACTCTGCCTCGGACCTTGCCATTGCGATTTCATTTTCAGCGGAGGTATGCGATATCATGGCGAACACCGCCAGGCACAATGTAACGAATATCAGCGTCAGAAACGCGCTGCCGATGCCTATGCCGCTATTTTTCATTGTTTTCTCCTGCCCCTGCCGATACGGTGAAGGAGATTAGTTCCTCCCCGTTTATCCTCTCCACGGTGAGTTCGCCCAAGGATGGCCGAGCGGCGTCCGCTGCTTCGTCAAGGCGCAGAACATATGCCGCATTCGGTTCGTCGCAAACCCGCCAATTGCGGTCATAGTAGACATCCGCGCCCGCCGCGCCGCGCGCGCTTCCGCCCAAAGATTCCGCCGCTTCCTGCGGGCTTCCGTATATCTGATATGCCTCCGCGCCGTTTTTCGCGGCTATGAGGGCATAGTTAATATCCTTGGCGTCGCTTGCCGTGAAAAATGCATTGATGATGATCGCCGAGCAGACGGCGGCGAAAACCGCAAACACGGCTATTGCGATCACTTGTTCCAGCATAAAAAGCGAAGTCCTTGTACGTCCGTCCATATTGCCCCTAATGCGGACAAGCCGCAATGCAGAATGCAGAATGCAGAATGCAGAATTGTTGTGTCTGCTCCGCAGACGATTTGAATCTTTTTGCCATATTGCACAGATTGTTGGCAGTAAGAGCCTATTCCCTATTCCCTGGTCCGGTTCTTACGGCGGCTATTAGGCTTTCTTCTCCGGTCGATACTTTTATCAGGCCATTATCAAGCCGCTCGATCAGCAGCGCTTCGTTTTTGACGATGGGAACGCCGTCCCTCGGGTGAAACTCATATCTGGCCTCAAAAAACAGCTCGTAGATCCAGCCATCGTAATGGTAGATTGCCGTATGATGGACGACCCCGTCGTATTCCTCGTCGATAAAAAGGGCGGGCATGCCGTGAAATTCTCTTGTATACACCCTTCCGGCGTCGTCGCCGGTTTTTATTTTTGTCCATATATACGAGAGGCCCACCCGCTCATCATATCCTTGCACGGATGCCTCGTTAATGTAGTGGTATGCGCGGACACCGAGTATCAAAGTCGTGAACACCGACATGATAAATACGCAGAATATCGCCATCATGGCTGCGGCGCCGCTTCTTCCCGCTTGTTTCATCGCAATTCCACCACCGTTATCACAGGCATTATGTTCGGCGCGAATATCTCATAAAACACCGCGTATCTGGTTCGGTCTATATACACCCCATAGTTTTCCTCAACGACAGATATGCCGGATGGATAACTCCCTTCGACGGCGTAATGTCTGACGACGGCATTTTTGACGCTGTCTTCCAGCAAGCGGCGCCCATTCGCCCTGCTCGTTGCCTCGATTTGCCAAAGGCCGAACAAGATGACCGCAGCTATGGGCAAAGTCAGGGCTATCCCCGACAATCCGCCGCGCAGCAAATCCAAAACGTTGCTTTTAAAAACCTTAATTCTCAACTCTCAACTCTCAACTCTCAACTCGCTCTGCGAAGCAGAGCGCTTCTCACCCTATCGAGCTCAAAATTCCCAGAAGCGGGGCCATGACGGATAACAGCACGATGCCGACTATGGCCGAAATGAGTATGATCAGCGCAGGCTCAACGCGGCCAATGAGTCGGTTTATTCTGTCAAGCAGGTTCCGCTCTTTCCTGAATGCGATCTCCGCCATTGTCAAATCGGTCTCGCCGCCGCGCGCGCCAAAGTTTAGCATCTGGGCCTCGCGCGGAGTCAAAATCCCCGCGCCTCCCATCGCGTCGGCGAGGGTTGCGCCCTCGCCTATCAGCTTCAAGCATTCCGTGTTCTTTTTGTCTATCGCCTTTGCGCCGCCGCTGACGGCGGACGCCAGTTCGACCGCTTCCTTGATTTTCAGGCCGCTCTCCACCGAGAGGGTCATCACCGAAAGGAAATGGTATGAGGCCATTTCGCCGAATATGCCGAATCCCCCGAACCTGTCCCTAAGCATTTTTGCCGCGCCCGCGCGAATCGAAGGGACGAGCCGCAGTATGAGGGCGGCGGCCAAAAGGACGCACAACACGACGGCGATTATCAAAGATGCGCCGCTCAACCATTGCCCAAACCGCATGAAGGAGTCCGCCAACGACGACATGCGGGCGCCGTGCCGTCCAAACACGTCGTTGAATATCGGCAAAACTTGGGTAATAAGTATCAATATAACGCCAATTATTACCGCAATCAACACAAGCGGGAAGAACACGGCGTTTTTTAAGGTGACTGAAAGCCTGTCAAGGCGGTCGTAATATTCCGACAGCGCCTTGAGCATTTCTACGGTGCGGCCCGTCTTTTCCCCCGCTTTCACAACTCCTATCATATGGGTTGGGAAATAGCCTGAATTCTCAATGGCCGCTGAGAAGGGTTTCCCCTTTGAGAGTTCGTCAAGCAGGCTTTGCAGAACAACCTTGCCGTCCTTGTCCGCGTCGGCCAGCAAAACCCGCACGCCGTCGCCAAGCGCGATGCCGGATCGGAAGATCACGGACAATTCCGCGCAAAACATGGACAGATAAGCGGACGTCAACGCCCTTTTCATTTTAGTATTGGTATTTAGCTTCATAATCGGCCTCTAATGCAATGTATTCGAGTTCGCCTGCCGCCAGGGTCGGGTCCATAAGCATCCACTCGCGTCCGTCAAAGAAAACAGCCATATTGATCCACCCTGTTTCTTGTGAATGTACATTGAGCCACGCATGGTATTCCCCTTCGTTGAATCCCACCACGAGCTTTGTCGGAATGCCTTGACTGCGGAGCATGGCGGCCATGACCGCGGAATAATCGAAACAGATTCCTTTTTGGCTTTTCAGGACCGCGTCCACGTCCGGCAGATATCCGCTCTGCACCGTGTCCGACAGCACATAGTCAAAAACAAAGTTGCTGACGACATAGTTGTAAACGACGGCGATCTTGTCCAAAAGACTTTCCGCCCCTGCCGTGAGTTCGGCGGCCTTTGCCACCACCGCGCTGTTCTTGTCAAAATTGACGTACCGGCTGGGGCTCAGAAAGGGAGCTAACGGATCCGTAAGGGACACGTCAGCCGTCGTGCTGACGATGATTTTGTATTTAATCCCTTCCGTTTGCTCATACACGCCAATGGTGTATTCCCCGTCGCCTTCGGTGAGCGGGTAAACGGCGTATGCGCCAGGTTCTATTATATATGTATACCGTATGCCGTTCGGGGCGTCTATGAGCGCCCTGAGTTCTTTGTCGGTATCGCTGTTGTATTTGACCATCACATAGCCGTCCGACGTATTTGAATAGTCGATCGCGGCCTTGTCGTTTTCCTCAACGGCAATCCCTGTTGCTGACGGGATGGGGATTTCGATGCGGGCCGCTGTCGCGGGCGTCTGCCCCGGCGGCATAGATGCTGCCTGCGTGTTGTCCGGTGGCGACGCGGGCACACCGGCAGGAGAAGCCGCGCTTTGCCCAAGATTCTCGCAGCTTGCCCCGCAGAGCATCAGAAGTGTCAAAAACGCAACCGCTATGATTCCTACTGTTCTCAATTCTTTTTCCCCAGGTATAAGTGGCTCTCCACGCGCTTCAATAGCTGCCCCCGCAAAAACGGCTTCATCACATAATCGACCGCGCCCAAGCTCAAGCCTTTCGCCTCGTCAGCGGGGTCGATGTTGCCGGTCAGGAATATCACAGGTATGTCTTTTGTTTTTTCGGAGCTTTTCAGCTTTGTTATGACCTCGTAGCCGTCCATATCCGGCATGACAATGTCAAGGAGGATGACGTCGGGCAGAAACTTTTCCGCAGCTTTCAGCGCATCTGCCCCGTTTATCGCTGCGTATACCGTGTAATCGGGCCTCAAGATATGCGTGAGCGCTGTAATGTTTGAGTTTTCGTCATCCACAATGAGTATTCGGTGCTTCTTGGCTTCACTCATGGCGCAACCCCCCTATTTAATGCGTAATTCGTAATTCGTAATGCGTAATGCGTAATTCACAATTCACAATTCTGCGTCCACATTATTGAAAATTTGATCCAGTTCGGATTTAAGGACGTTCATCAGCGGCTCCGGAATGTTCAATGCCTCGGATTCGTCGTTCATTGCTTTCAGGAGCTCCGCCTCGATTTCGGCGGCGGCGTTTTGCATGACGGTTTTGCCTATCATTCCGGCGTTCCCTTTCAAACTATGCACCAGCCTATGGGCGCCCGGCACGTCCCCCGATTCGATCGCTTCGGATATTTCCGCATATATCATTCGATTGTTCCTGACAAAGCTATTGAATACTTCTTTTTCCAAATCATAATCGAAAAGCTCATGAAGGTCCCACGCGCCCGAATTATTCCTTTCGCCGTCAGGCTGTCCGTCTTCGCCTTCCGCCTCATGGGCGCCGGCAGCTTCTTCCCTGTTGCCCCCTGTTCGCCTATCGCTCTGCCGCCTGTCCCTTTTTCTCCTCTCCGCACCGTCTTCCGCCGAGCCATCATATGGCTTTACCTCGGAAAGCGCGATATGTTTCAACAGTATCCGCCACAATTCCCTTGACGTGAAAGGTTTGCCCAGGCAATCGGGCATTCCGTGGTTTCTGTATTTCTCCATCTCGCTGGCCATCATATTTGCCGTCATTGCCACTATCGGCGATCCTGTGTCCATCTCCATTATCATCGACGCGGCTTCCATCCCGTCCATGACCGGCATAAACACATCCATGAAAATCAAGTCAAAGGGCCCTTCGCCTTTTTGCATGCGTTCTTTCACAATCGCGACGCCGATTTCGCCGTTTTCCGCCATAACCGTCCGCAGTCCCACATTGGCAAGGTGTTCGCATATGACCTCCCGATTCATGGGGTTGTCGTCGCAAATCAGGATCAGCCCGTCGAAACGCGGCTTTTCCATGCCGTCTAAGTCCGCGCTGTCGATTGTGTCTTCCGCCGCGTCCGTCGTCTCAAAAGTGAGTTCAAAACTGAAAACGCTGCCTTTTCCCGGAGTGCTTTCCAGCCTCAGCTCCCCGCCCATAAGCTCAACGATGCTTTTTACTATCGTAAGCCCCAATCCTGTGCCGCCGTAGTTGCGCGTGGTGCTGGTGTCCGCTTGGGTGAATGGCTCAAACACCCTGCCTATCTGCTCCCGGCTCATTCCTATGCCGGTATCTTTTACTTCAAAATAGACTGTCGCGCTTCCTGCTTCGTCCCTAAGGCGGCGCTGCAATGCGTTTGGGGTTGCGCTGTCCGCCGTGCTTATGAGCGACGATGTAAGGGTCACCGATCCTTCGTCCGTAAACTTCACGGCATTTGAGAGAAGATTGATGAGCGCTTGGTAAAGCCGTATCGGATCGCCTTTTGGCTTCATGCCTGTCATCGGCTGAGCGCAAACCGAAAAATCAAGGCCCTTTTCCCTGACCGCGGGCATTATGACGGATTGGCAGCGCGAAAAGATGTCCTGCAGACTGAAAGGCACATTCTCCAGTTCCATCTTCCCCGATTCGATTTTTGAAAGATCCAGTATGTCGTTGATTATTCTCAACAGCCACTCCGTACTGTCCATTATCTTGCCTAAATAGTCGCCGATTTGGGGTTCCTCCGCTATATCCCGCGCCAGCTCCGCAAATCCCATGATGCTATTCATGGGGGTTCTGATCTCATGGCTCATTACGGCCAAGAATTCCGATTTGGCGCGGTTGGCCAATTGCGCGGCAGATTGCTCGGCGATGATGCGTCTTTTTTTCCTTTCGTTGAAATATACGAATATCAGGAAGGCAAGCGCCAGCCCCAAGACCAGCGCGGTGCCGAACGTCCAGGCGGTCTGTGTCTGCGCCTGCGCCAGCTTCAATCGATAGTCAAATGTCCTGCGCAGCCATTGTTGGGATATGGATTCCGTGTCGATAAGTTCAAGCGTTTTGTCAATGATCCCGCGCAGTATGACCGCATCCTTGTTCAGCCCGAATGTGGATTCTATGCGGTTGTCGAACACGATATTGGCTTTATAGCCCGATAGCTCCTGATAGTTGGTCAATTGCAGCAGCATGTTGTATGTGTTCATTATCATGTCCACTTCGCCGGCTTCCAACGCATTGAAGGCATTGGTCATGCTGCTGTACTCCACAGCGTTTCTATGGTCCGGAAACCATCTGTGGAACAACTCGGTATATGCGTTGCCTGTGCCTAATCCTATTTTTGCGAAATAGACTTCATTGACGCTGATGTCAGGGAACTCCGTCCTGGATATCAGCGCGGCCTGATCCGTCAGAAAGATAGTCTCCGGCCATATGAAGCGGCCTTCCCGATCCGCCGATCGAACCAACTCTGAGATTATAAGGGCTTCGCCGCTTTCGAGCATGGCAAGCAGGTCTGACCAGCTCGTTTCTGGCTCGTTTATGACCTTGAATTCAAGACCCGTCAGTGCCCCCGCCTCGCGCAGCACGTCATGGCTTATCCCTTGCCATTGCCCCTCGTGAGTATTGTAAAAACTAAGCGGGTATGAGTTGTATTCCGCAGCAAAGGGTATCACGGGATTATCTATGATGAAGCCGAGTTCTTCACTTGTCAGGTTCGTGACAAACATGCTGCGTTTATATTCCTGATAGCCTTGATCGTACAGCTTGGCAATATGGCGGTTCCCGCCTTCATTGAGCGCTTTTTGCATGACCTCGATGATAGGGGCAAGCTCTTGTTTTTGGGCGGAAAGCGAAACCGAGGAAAAAAAGGATTCGCTTCCTTCAGGCTGGAAGATGTTCAATGATCGCTGCGCGATGGTGTCGGTCATCATGTAAGTTTGGCGGTTTGAGGCGCTTGCGGTCAGATCTCCCGTGAAATCGATGCTGCCGTCTCTGAGCCCGTCGATCACTTCCTGTCCTGAAAAATGCTCAGGTATGAAAGGCATCTGGAAAAAATCAGATAGCCACAGGCAGAACAGTTCGGTGAAGCCGCTCACTCCGCCGTCCGCGCCGACAAATGCCTCGGTGCTAACCATCGCTCCGTAGACAAACGATCTGCCGCTATCGCGAAGCGCGTCGATCTCAGCTTTTTCGGCGTCAGTCACGCCGGGAATATCCTGGTATGTGAGATTTTCAAACTGGATGCCGGATTGCGCCGCAAACCGCCCCGCGCATCCTGTTATTATTGACAATGTCAATGCCGCTGCCACCGTCGCGCAGACTATTCTTACGAACCTTTTCAAGTTTTCCCCCAAACGCGGCAAAGCCGCTGCTGAAAATAGAGAATCCCGGCGTCATTCGGGCTCCAGCATATATCCTTCCCCGTATTCAGATGATATCGTGTACCCGGAGCCGGATATTTTTTTCCTAAGTTTTGATACCGCATTTCTCAGCGAAACCCGCGAAGCGTCGTCGTCCAGCATTTCCTGGCCCCATACTTTCTCGTACAGAAAGTCCGCCATTAGAAGCTTGTTTGGATGCTGCACGAATTGCTGCAGCATGAAAAATTCTTTTTGGGTCAGCACCAAATCTTCGCCGTCGACGAACGCCCTGCCCGACGCGGGTTCTATTTTGATGGGGCCGTACACCAACATCTCCGCTAGCGTCTCGCTCCGCCGCAGCAGCGCCTCCACGTGGCTGAGGAAAACGACCCTGTCGTATGGCTTGGTCAGATAGTTGTCCCCGCCTGCGGCCAGCCCTTTTAGAATGTCGTCCCGCGTCCCAAGCGCGGTCAGCATGAGGACGGGGACGTTTGACGTCTCCCGCAGCTCCGCTAGGAAATCCACGCCGTTCCCATCCGGAAGCATTATGTCGAGGACTATGGCCCTAGGCGGCTCTTGCGCGATTATTTCGCGCGCTTCCGCCAACGTAAACGCTTGCCGCAGGGAATAGCCCCTGCGCTCCAACAGCCGCATGTTGTTCATTTGTATCATCGGGTCGTCCTCAACCAATAGTAAATATCCTTGCTTATCCATCCATGCTATCCTCCCCGGCAAAACGGCTGATCTCACCGTTAATCAAATCTGCCATCTTCATGATTTCCTGCCCGGCGTCTTCAAGGCTTTCGAGCATTTCATCCCTGTCCATGCCATAGTCGAGTATATCCGCGGCGTTTGTTATGCTGGTGTGTATGCGGGTGAGCGACGTCTTCAGCTCATGCCCTATGTTCCGCAGAAATTCAGCGTTCATAAGCATCTGCAGCCCGTTGCTCATATTGGCAAGAAAATCTGATTTTGCGCGGCTGGCGGCCCGGGCCGTCGTCAGGGCGGATTCCACATCCCTCCGCAATCTTCCGATGTGGACTTGATTTTTGACCCTCAGCCTCACTACCGTCGGCGAAAATGGCCTGGTTATATAATCCGCCGCGCCCATGCTAAGCGCTTTTTCCTCCGCCCGAGCGTCGTCAAGCTCCGTAATGAACACGACGGGTATTTCCTTTGTTGCCGCGGAGTTTTTCAACGCGGAGAGCATGGCGAATCCGTCCATTCCCGACATGAGGACTTCCATCAGGATCAGGTCGGGCAAAAGCTCCGCCGCCGCACTGACGGCGTTCGGCCCGCTTTCCGATTCGTAAACGGCATAGCCTGGTTTCAGAATGCTCGAAAGCACCCTGATGTTCGCCGCATTGTCATCAATTATCAATATGCCGCCTTTCACCGCCGTATCCGTTTTGTCTGAGGCCCCTTGCATGTCTCCAACGCTGATAGGCCCGTTGGTTTCCGCCGTTTCATTGAGCAGAGGGCTGAACTCTTCAAGCGCCAAATCCAATTCGTTTTTTAGAGTGTTCATAGTGTCTTCGGGGATCGGGAGTTTCTCGTCCCTAAACAGAAGCTCAATATCTTCCG
>Ga0099364_10009806_pt1 | contig 13263 bp, 10 predicted proteins | sample TergutTh196P3_FD_73070 | JGI IMG/M metagenome (GOLD analysis project Ga0099364, IMG submission 73070) | Microcerotermes parvus P3 segment gut microbial communities from Pointe-Noire, Republic of the Congo - Th196 P3 | ecosystem: Host-associated > Arthropoda: Insects > Digestive system > Gut ...
ATTTTATAATTACCTGCTAAGTAAATTGGAAGGTATCCTGAACAAAATGGAAGACGCCTCAATCACATTGCTTGATATGGTTATTAAGTACAACGTAAAATATAAAAGATAAAGAAATATGGCTGTAACTAAAATCAGAAAAATATCAAGCTGGATATTGTTGGCTTTAATGGCTATCAGTATTGGAGTTTTGGCGCTGTTCTTTATGGGCGGAGTAACTCCAGAGTCAAATATAGATTGGAAAGAATATAATTATACGGATCAGTTGCTTTACTGGATGTATGCCATGGTGGGTTTATCTGTTATTGCTTTACTGGCTTTTGGGCTTTTGCAGTTTGGTATGTCATTAAAAACTAACCCCAAAGCTGCCTTAGCCTCCTTGAGCGTCATTGTCGTTTTTGCTGCGCTTTTGGGAATCACCTACTCAATAGGAGATCCGACGCCAATACCAAGTATTACGAATGTAGACCTGATAAAATATAATGTGCCGATGTGGTTGAAAGTATCCGACATGTGGATTTACTCCATGTATATTTTGCTTATATTATGTGTAGTATCCCTTTTTGCCACTCAATTAAGAAAAGTATTTACCAAGTAACTAAAAATTAAGATTATGGCACGTAAAAAAAGAGATGTTCCCCGAATGAATGCTACTTCTTCTGCCGATATCGCTTTCATGTTGCTTTTGTTCTTTCTTTTGACAACTTCAATGGATACCGACCAGGGGTTGGCAAGGCGTTTGCCTCCGCCTCCTGATCCAAACAGGCAGGCTGATAGTGAACTTAAAGTAAGAGAAAGAAATGTACTTAAGATAAGTATTAATATGCACAATCAAATTTTGTGCGGAGGTGATTATATAGATATCAGTCAATTGAGACAAAGGGCGAAAGACTTCATTCTGAATGAGAGAAATGATGAACACCTGCCGGAAAAAGTGACGGAAGACGTTCCGTATTTTGGAGATATGACGTTTACTAAATTCCATGTGATATCGCTGCAAAATGATAGAGGGACACTCTATCAGGCGTATGTTGACGTACAGAACGAATTGGCTGCTGCCTATACCGAACTGCGCGATGATGTTTCCCTAAGGCAATGGGGGAAAAGATTTGCCGATTTAAATGAAGATCAACAAGCTGCTGTGCAAATTGTTTTGAAACAAAATATTTCTGAGGCGGAACCTAAAAGTTATGGAGATAGAAGATAATGGGAAAATTCAGTAATGCGGGCGGACGCTCAATGCCCGAATTAAATACCGCGTCATTACCAGACTTAGTGTTTGCTATTTTGTTCTTTTTCATGATGGTAACCACCATGCGTGAGGTGACTTTGAAAGTACAGTTTCGGGCGCCTCAGGCAACCGAACTCCAGAAGTTGGAAAAGAAGTCATTGGTGACATTTGTTTATGTGGGTAGACCTATGCCCGAATTTATTGCTACCGTTGGTTCGGAACCACGTCTGCAATTGAATGATAAATTCGCAGAAGTAGCCGAAGTGGGAGGCTATATCGGTCAGGAAAAGTCGAGTATGAAAGAAGAAGATCAACCTTTTATGACCGTATCCATTAAAGCGGATAATGAGACCAATATGGGGTTGATCACAGACCTTAAACAGGCGTTGCGCGATGCGTATGCGCTGAAAATCAGTTATTCTGCCCGAAAAAGAGTGGAATTGTAATTGAAGAGTGTAAGTGTAAAAAAGCTGAATCCATTTTGGGATTCAGCTTTTTTTGTTGCTAAACTAACCTAACTTCGCCAACGTTTCTTTAATCCGTCGGATCGCTTCTGTTAGTTTTTCATCTGAAGTGGCATATGAGATGCGTAAACAGGTAGGCGCGCCAAATGCCGCACCTCCTACTGTTGCTACATGGCCGACTTCCAATAAATACATGGCAAGCTCAGTGACATCAGTTACTTTATAATCACCGAAACTTTTTCCGAAATAGGCGTCTACTTCCGGAAACAGGTAAAATGCTCCCTGTGGAGAATTTACTTTTATATTGGGGATTTCCTTTAACAGCTTGAGTCCTGAATCGCGGCGGCGAAGAAAGGCCTCGCGCATTTCTTTTACACAACTTTGGTCGCCGTTATAAGCCGCAACCGATGCTTTTTGGGCAATGGAGCTTGCACCTGAGGTATATTGTCCCTGTAATTTGTTCGTAGCTTTGGCTATCCATAAAGGTGCGGCAATATATCCGATACGCCATCCGGTCATTGCATACGCTTTGGATACGCCATTGACAATCACAACCCGGTCACGGATTTCGGCAAATTGCGCCATACTTTCATGTTGGCCGACATAATTAATATGTTCGTAAACCTCGTCAGAGAGCACAATTATTTTGGGATATTTGGCAAGCACATCGGCTAATCCTTTCAATTCTTCTTTTGAATACACACTTCCTGTCGGATTGGATGGCGAACACAAGATGAGCGCTTTCGTTTTGGAGGTAATAGCGGCCTCCAACTGAGCTGGTGTAATTTTAAAATCCTGTTCGATTCCGGCATCAATGATTACGTTGGTTCCTTCGGCCAATTTGACCATCTCTACATAACTTACCCAGTATGGGGCAGGAACAATCACTTCATCGCCCGGACCGATGATGCTTAATAAAGCATTACATATAGATTGTTTGGCTCCGTTGGATACGACAATCTGGTCGGTCGTAAAGTCTAAGCCATTTTCTCTTTTCAATTTGTTTACAATGGCTTTCCGTAAATCCATGTATCCGGGAACGGGTGAATAAAACGAAAAGTTGTCATCAATGGCTTTTCTTGCTGCTGCTTTGATGTGGTCGGGGGTAAAAAAATCAGGTTCACCCACGCTGAGATTGATGACGTCAATACCCTGCGCTGCTAATTCGCTACTTTTTTGCGACATGGCCAGCGTTTCCGAAGGCGAGAGCTTTGCGATACGTTCTGAAACTTGTGTCATTGAATTGTTTTTTATTAATAGTTATAATTTCAGGAAACAAAAATAAACAATTCTTAAATATTTTGCAAATTTTTTTGATTATTGAATGTTGCTCAGTATATGTCCCATCCGTTCCTTTTTCGTCTTCATGTAAAATTCATTATGAGGATTTAGTTTTGCTTCAATCGGGACATTTTCCACAACCTTTAATCCGTATGCTTCGAGGCCTACTCTTTTTACTGGGTTGTTGGTCATCAACCGCATCTTGGTAATACCAATCTGACGTAATATCTGTGCGCCAACTCCATAATCGCGTTCATCTGCCCTATGTCCGAGATGCAGGTTTGCATCAACAGTATCCAAACCTTCTTCTTGCAATTTATATGCTTTGATTTTATCCATTAACCCAATCCCTCTTCCTTCCTGATTGAGATAGACAATAATTCCTTTCCCTTCTTTTTCAATAATTTGCATGGCAAAGTGAAGTTGTTCGCCACATTCACACCGTAGAGAGCCGAAAATGTCGCCTGTCATACACGATGAATGTACACGTACCAGGATGGGTTCATCTCTTTCAATGTTTCCTTTGATAAGAACAATATGTTCCAATCCGTTGCTGGTTTGACGAAATGGGATCAGACGAAAATGTCCCTCTTTGGTAGGCAGATTGACTTCGACGCCTTTTTCAACAAGTGATTCTGTCCGTAAACGATATGCAATCAGATCGCGGATAGAAATGATTTTAATATCAAACCTTTTGGCGATTTCCATCAATTGAGGCAGTCGCGCCATGGTTCCGTCTTCGTTCAGGATTTCGATAAGTGCGCCTGCCGGATACAGCCCTGCCAATCGCGCCATATCAATGGTGGCTTCGGTATGTCCCGAACGACGTAATACGCCACGTGAACGGGCGCGAAGCGGATTGATATGTCCGGGACGACCCAGATCGGAGGGTTTGGTTTCCGGATCGGCTAAAGCCAAAATGGTTTGAGCGCGGTCGTACATGGATACACCTGTTGTACATCCACCGCCGATTTTGTCGATTGTCACCGTAAAGGGTGTTTCCAATACAGATGTATTATGACTCACCTGCATTTCTAATTCCAACGCTGCACATCGTTCTTCTGTAAGGGGCGCACAAAGCACCCCTCGTCCATAAGTGAGCATAAAGTTGATTTTTTCAGGAGTGACTTTTTCGGCGGCAATGATAAAATCACCTTCGTTTTCGCGATCTTCATCATCGACTACAATAAGAAATTTGCCTTCACGAAAATCTACAATTGCTTCTTCAATAGGGTTCAGTTGATACATATTTTTGGGGATGATTGTTGATTAAATTTTTTGGATGATATCTACTAATTCATTACATGTTTGGTGGATTATTTGAATGTCGCGTATCAAATATTTACGCCTGTAAACGGCAAACAAATAATAAAAGATGGCTAAAGGGAAAATGTATCCGATGATTGTACCTGTTTTTTCATTCATTCGGAAATCAAATTCGTAACTTTCTATGATGGGATAATCCATTAACTTGTTTAAAATAATATTTTTATCAGAATCACGTCCTTCTTCAATCAGATTTTCCAATTGTTGGGACAGGGATACTGCTTCTGTATCTTTACCGCCTTGTTTCCAAAAAGTGAAATAAGGCATCCAGCGTTTATTATAGGTAAGGTATACAAAGCATTCGTCTTTTAATTTATTGATACGGGCAGTAAATGACCGATAATCAATAGCAAACATAACTACTTCTTTTTTTTCTATTTTCCGGATACTCCTTTTTCCTACTAATTTTTTCAATCCGTCAAGATAAGTATCTACATTCAGGATAACGGAGTCATTGGCTGCTTTATATGTAAGGAAAATGCCCAAAGGAAGAAGCACTGCCGAACTAAGCCATATGCCTTGCCAGGGTATCCACACTCCATTCGTGGCCATTTTTAGTCCTATGTTGTGAATGATATGATAGCAAATATAAAGGGCTACGGATACGACTGCGGGCATTCCCAATCCTCCTTTCCGGATAATTGCCCCGAGAGGGGCTCCAATAAAGAAAAAGACCAAACAAGCAAAAGAAAATGTAAACTTCTGGTGCATTTCAGCATGATGCCGTCGTATTTCTCTTTCTTCATTAGCTAATACATTCGATTTAAAGATATAATCACTTTTGACATTATCAATAGCAGATTTAACCTGACTGAGTAATGCAAGTTGGATGCCCGGGTGTAAGGACTGGTAGATTTGGTCAATGCCGGGATTGGGGGCGGTTATTTCGCCTTCTTCTTGTTGGGGCAGCCTTGGGGAATTCTCATGTTCACTTAGATGACTTTGATATGACTGACTGTATAATAGATTTGCATTAAGTGTCTTAACGCTATCTATGCGCATGGTCATGGAATCTATTGACTGGCGAAGTTCTGCTAAATTCTTGCCCAGAAACCTGTCTTGCCATATAGATTCGTTCATCCGGTTGAAATTTGCATCGAATTTGATTAAGATTTCTCTTGTTTTAAACGATTCTTTTTGATAAGGTACGGCATCGTTTGGATTGACTCTCTCTTGTGTTTTAAAATTTGCAAAAGACTCCCCATTGTATAAAAAAAGAATTAAATAATGTTTATCGACAGACATTTTCAACCTTCCGGAATCAGCAACCGTAACTTGTAAATTAGTGAATCCATCGCTATAATCATAGATCATTACTTCTTTTAAAAGTCCTGTTTTGTCTTTTTTATTTGCAAAGAGGTTATAGTTGGGTATTCCACTAAAGAACGTGCTTTCGGGGATATCTAATTCGGGCGACTTATATCTCATAGAATACATCAATGTCCACATTTTCACCTGCGAGAGTGGAATGATGTTGTTTTGAAAATAAAAAGCGCCGACGGCAACGATACACAAAAACACAGTTAAAGGTCTCATCAAACGGAGAAGAGATATTCCGGAAGCCTTCATTGCCAACAGTTCAAACTGTTCCCCCAGATTCCCGAAAGTCATCAAAGAAGCAAGCAGGATAGCTATCGGTAAAGCCATCGGAACAAAAGTTAGTGCAGCATAAAAAAACACCTCTGCCAATATGCTTATTTCGATTCCTTTTCCTACCATTTCGTCAACATATTTCCAGAGGAATTGCATCAGGACAATAAACAGACTGATACCGAAAGTCATAATGAATAGCGGTAAAAATGTCTTTAACAGGAAAATGTCTGTTCGTTTTATCTTCATACAATCAATTACGCGGCACAAAAATAGTTTATTTTGTGCAAATATTTTAGTCCTGGGATGAAAATACGTTAAATGCTAATCCCTAATGTGCGTTTTAATACTTCTACTTGCGTATCCCAGAGAGCAATGGCGTCCGCCTTTTCATCCGGTGTAGCAAAATCGGTGATTTCAAGCGATTTTGCTCCGGTTAATTCAATGGTATGTATGATAAATTCGAAATAATACCCTCCATTTTCTTCACTTAACCAGTTATAACGTACCCTGATGCCGGGTTTGATAACAATGTTTTCCGCTTTTTCCTGTATTTTGTTCCAGGAAAAGGTATAGATATTTTGTTGAACATTTACTTCATCAGCAAACCAGGACGATAGTCCCAATGCGGTCGTCAAATGGTTCCACAAACTACGGATCGAAACCTTATCGAAAATATACTCTATATGAAATTTTTCCTTTTTCATCGTATCATTGTCTTAGTTTTTGCGCAAGTTATAAAAAAAATCGGAATTGACGAAAAAAATATGCAATATTTTCTGATAAAAGTTTGAAAAAAACACACCATCATCAAGGTTTCATCAAAAATACATTTTTATAATTCTTTCTCAATCCGTCCGGATGAAATATTTCTGTGTAGAAAACATAAATGCCGGGGCGCAGTCGACTCCCGTCAACGCCGGTTCCGTTCCAATTGATTTCACCTTCAAATCCAATCAATTGGTTATTAATTATCTCTGCAACTTTATTCCCTTCCAATGAATAAACCTCCATCCTGCAATGATAGCCACTTTTATCCGTCTGATAACGAATTACATAATATCCATAGCCATCCCTGTATTCCGGAATACCTATCTGAATTGTTTCCTCGGTTTCAAGCTTTCTGTGTTGTGAGTTTTGATAACCGGGCGTACCATACCCTGTTTCTGAGGTAGCCGAAATCCAGTTGGACGGATTTTGCGTGTCTGTATCCGGATGAATGCGTTCCAATGCCACACCTTTGTGGTTTCTGATGAATTGGTCGTGCCATTTATCCGAATAACTGACTTCATCAATGGCTGATTCGTCGTTTGTGCGGAACAATACCAAAGTTGCTCCGGTATTATTTAAGGCAGGCAACCTTACTTCGTAAATGCTATGCGGGGATGGGGTATAATAGTAGTTCAGCACGCCATCGCTATTTGTTGTCAGTACGATATAATCTCCCGGTTGAAAGGATTCTTTGATGGAAGAAAGGGAATAGCGCGTGCCGAGTGTGCCGTCTGATCTGCGGGTGGAGATCGATAACCCGGATAAAAATAACGGACGGATGGAACGGTTGAATAATTCGATGTATTCGCTGCCTCCATCCTTCTGTTCAGGCAATAATTCATTGAAAATCCATTCTTTTTCATCGACAAACAGGGATGTTTCCATTGGGTCATCCGGATTATATCGGGAAGAATTAGCCGAACCGGGAGTTCCGCCGCGCGGATTGTTGGAGAGATACAGGTTTCCGTCGGGGTCGCGCTCCCATGCCCAGCCTGCTACAGCATCATTGTAAGTAATGGAATCAATCAATGTGCCTTTTGGGTTCTTTATTTCTACCAATCTTCCTGTATTAGCCAGCGAAACCGGAAATGTAATAATAGGTACGGCAATTCCTCCTTCATCTACCTGAATTTCTCTGCCCATTCTGTAAAGAACGGCATAGCCATCAGCCGGCAAGATTACATCAGGCAGTGTGACTGTAACCCTTGTATCATAGATAAACAACCAACCTTCCAGATTGATAGCTGTTTCGGATACGTTGTGTAATTCGATGTACTCTGTTTCCGGAAAAGCCGTTGATCCGCTTGGGTTGGCCATGATTTCATTGATCCGGACATCGCCGTATTGGGCATCATCCGGCTCTGTAGGGAGTTCTTTCGGCGAATTTACCGATCCGGGTGTGCCACCACGCGGGTCGTTAGAGAGATATAAATTGCCTGCTGTATCGCGTTCCCACGAACGGGCAGAAGTAGCAGACCTGTAAGTAACGGAGTCAATCAGTATACCCATCGAATTTGTTAATTCCACGATCCTTCCTGCATTGGCTAAGGTAGCCGGAAATGTGGCTAAAGGAATGGCTATTCCTCCATTGTCTATATGAATTTCTTTGCCGGCTCTGTACAATACGGCATAGCCTCCGGTTGGTAAGATGACATTCGGAAACTCTGCCGTCACCCTTTCATCGTAGATAAACGACCAGCCATTCAAGTTGATATCAACTGTGGAAGTGTTGTATATTTCGATATATTCTGTTTCGGGGAAAGCCGTTAACCCTCTTGGGTCGGCCATAATCTCGTTGATCAACACATCGCCATATTGGGAATCATCCGGGTCTTTGGGAATTTCTGATGGTGAATTGACCGAACCGGGCGTTCCACCACGCGGGTTGGTTGAGAGATACAGATTACCACCTGCCTCACGTTCCCATGATTGTGCGGATTGGGCAGTTCGATACGTTACCGAATCAATCAGAACATCCCACGAATTGGTTAATTCCAACCTCCTTCCTGTATTGGCTAACGTCGAAGGGAAGGTAGCTAATGGTATCGCAATGCCTCCGGTATCAATATGGATGTCTTTGTCGGCTCTGTATAAGACGGCATATCCGCCGACTGGTAGAATGGTTTCAGGCAATACGATACTTACCCGTTCGTCGTAGGTAAACGTCCATCCTTTCAGATTAATAACGCCGTTGGAGGTGTTATACAATTCGACATATTCTGTTTCCGGTAAAACCGTTAGCCCTCTTGGGTCGGCCATTACTTCATTCAACACCACATCGCCATAGCGCGAATAATCAGGTGGTTTGACCGAATTGAGTGAACCGGGTGTACCTCCACGTGAGTCATACGAGAGATACAGGTTTCCGGCTGCATCACGCTCCCATGAACAACCTGTCTCGGAGGCTTTATAGGTAACAGAATCAATCAGGACATCCCACGAATTGGTTAATTCCAATTTTCTTCCTGCATTGGCGAGTGTCGAAGGGAAGGTAGCTAAAGGAATCGGTATACCTCCTTCATCTATATGAATTTCTTTTCCTATCCTGTAAAGAACAGCATATCCGTGAACGGGCAGGATTGTGTCGGGCAACGCTATACTTACCCGTTCATCATAGATAAATGTCCAGCGTTTCAGGTTAATAGCGGTGTTGGATACATTATATAATTCGATATATTCAGTTTCAGGAAAAGCCTTTGAGTTGCGTGGGTCGGCCATTATTTCGTTAATCCTGACGTCGCCGTATCTTGAGTAGTCAGGTGGTTTGACCGAATTGATTGAGCCGGGCGTGCCTCCGCGTGGATCGTACGAAAGATAAAGATTCCCTGCTGCATCGCGCTCCCACGAACAACCGGTCTCTGCTTCTTTATAAGTAACCGAATCAATCAGGACATCCCACGAATTGGTTAATTCCAATTTCCTTCCTGCATTGGCAAGTGTGGACGGGAAGGTTGTTATGGCAATAGCAATCCCTCCCGGATCTACTTCGATTACCTTCGTGTTTCGGTGCAGAACGGCGTATCCATCGATGGGCAGGAGTATGTCCGGAAGTTTTATTAAAACCCTTTCGTCGTAGATTAGTGTCCAGTCTTTCAGGTTGATGTCGGTATCAGAGGTATTATACAATTCGATATACTCGGTTTCATGGAGCGCTGTTAATCCTCTCGGGTCAACCATTACTTCGTTAATCCGGACGTCGCCATATTGGGAATAATCGGGTGGCTTGACCGAATTGATTGAACCGGGCGTGCCACCACGTGGGTCGTACGAGAGATACAGGTTTCCGGTCTCATCGCGTTCCCATGAACATCCGGCCGTTGCTGCGTTATACGTTACGGAATCTATCAGGATTCCCAAAGAATTGGTTAATTCCAATTTCCTTCCTGCATTGGCAAGCGTAGACGGGAATGTCGTTAAGGGGATGGCAATTCCTCCTGAATCCACATCAATGGTTTTGGTTGATCTGTGCAGAACGGCATAGCCTCCAACGGGCAAGAGCGTATCGGGAAGAGTCATAGAAACTCTTTCATCGTAGATAAAAGTCCAGTCTTTCAGGTTGATGTCATCATTGGAGGCATTATATAATTCGATATATTCGGTTGCAGGGAAAGCCGTTGAACCTGTTGGATTGGCCATTACTTCGTTAATCCGGACATCGCCAAACATGGAATCATCCGGATCATCAAGCAATCGGTTTCCTGTTGCAAAACTATTGGCAAATAATTTACCTCCCAACAAGGAAATAAAACAGCATGATAAAAGCAGTCGTTTGATAACCCGACAGACTCGCATGTGACTTCCTTTTTCCATAATCATTCGGATTTTTTGCGTTTTGTGTAAATAATTCCTGTTTTTTCAATATATTTGCATACTTTTTTAAGCGCTTTCTCAACAAAAAGGATTAATCGCTAAAAATAAGAATTATTAATTTAATCTCAAAAAAATTATTGTTAAAAAATGAAAGTAGCAATTGTTGGAGTAAGTGGCGCTGTAGGACAGGAGTTTCTGCGCGTCTTTGATGAGAGAAATTTTCCGTTGGATGAGCTGGTACTTTTTGGCTCTTCACGTAGTGCGGGACGTATTTATACCTATCGTGGTAAACAACACACGGTTAAAAAGCTGAAACATAATGACGATTTTAAATATATTGATATTGCCTTTGTTTCGGCTGGCGCGAGTTCATCCATTGCATTTGCCGAAACGATTACAAAGCATGGGACGGTGATGATTGATAACTCAAGCGCTTTCCGGATGGAATCAGATATTCCGTTGGTGGTGCCCGAAGTGAATGCGGAAGATGCGTTGGTTCGTCCGCGTGGAATTATTGCCAATCCGAATTGTACGACGATTCAAATGGTGGTGGCCTTGAAGGCCATCGAAAATATTTCGCATATCAAAAAAGCGCATGTAGCGACCTATCAGTCTTCGAGCGGCGCCGGCGCTTCTGCAATGGCTGAATTGGTTAAACAACACGAACAGCTTGTTAAAGGCGAAGAGCCAACAGTAGAAAAATTTGCTTACCAATTGGCCTATAACCTGATTCCGCAGGTAGATGCGTTTACGGATAACGGATATACAAAAGAAGAATTGAAGATGTATAACGAGACACGCAAGATTATGCACTCGGATATCGAAGTAAGCGCTACATGTGTTCGTGTCCCCGTTATGCGCGCTCACAGCGAGGCCGTATGGATTGAAACAGAACAGCCTGTCAGTGTCGAAGAAGCCCGCAATGCGTTTGCTGAGTTCGACGGTATCGTATTGGTGGATAATCCAGCCCAAAAAGAGTATCCGATGCCTTTGTTTATTGCAGGCAAAGAACCTGTATATGTAGGCCGTATCCGTAAAGACCTGACTAACCCGAACGGGCTTACATTCTGGGTTGTCAGCGACCAGATTAAAAAAGGCGCTGCGCTGAATGCGGTTCAGATTGCCGAGTACTTGATAAAGGTCGGCAATATTAAATAGGTTCAAAGTGCTAAAGTCCCCCTTTGAAGGGGGTAGGGGGATGTCGAAGGTTCAAAGTTCAAGGTTCAAAGTTCAACAAGATGTTATTAGACATACGAAACTTACATGTAAGCATTAACGACAAAGAGATACTGAAAGGACTGAATCTCGCTGTCAGGGAAGGCGAAGTCCATGCCATCATGGGTCCAAACGGTTCGGGGAAAAGTACGTTAAGCAGTATATTGGTCGGAAATCCGGCTTTTAAGGTGTCTGAAGGGACCATTCTGTATAAAGGGAAAGACCTTCTGACATTATCGCCCGAAGATCGGAGCCGTGAAGGGATTTTTTTAAGTTTTCAGTATCCGGTCGAAATACCCGGCGTCAGCATGGTTAATTTTATGCGCGCCGCAGTGAATGCGCATCGCGAATACCGGAATGAACCGCCTGTCTCGGCAACCGATTTTCTGAAATTGATGCGCGAAAAACGCGAAGTTGTTGAATTGGACAACAAACTAACCGGTCGAAGCGTGAATGAAGGATTTTCGGGTGGCGAAAAGAAGCGGAACGAGATATTTCAGATGGCGATGTTGAATCCGACATTGGCTGTTTTGGATGAGACGGATAGCGGTTTGGACATCGACGCGCTGCGTATCGTCGCCAATGGTGTCAATAAATTGAAAACGCCTGAAAATGCGATCGTCTTGATTACCCATTACCAGCGATTATTAGACTATGTCAAACCCGATGTTGTCCATGTGCTGTATAAAGGACGGATTATCAAATCAGCCGGCCCTGAGTTGGCGCTCGAACTCGAAGCGAGGGGATATGATTGGGTGAAGGAATTGGAAGCATGATGTCTGCCGAAAAACAATATATCGATTTATTTACGCACTATGCAGATGTAGTAAAAAATCATGCACCGGAGGAAATGAACAGGCGCCGAATCCAGGCGTTTGACCGGTTTCAACGTACCGGCTTTCCTGCCTTGGGGGATGAAAACTACCGGTATACCGATGTGAAACGAATTTTCGGATTGGATTACGGACTGAATTTAAACCGACTTTCTATTCCCGTCAATCCCAATGAAGTGTTTCAATGCGACGTTCCCAACCTGAACGCTTCACTGTATTTTGTGATCAATGACTCTTTTTATGCAAGTAATACATCGGGCGCCAACCTTCCGGAAGGCGTTTTTGCCGGAAGTTTGAAAGTCTTTATGGAACGGTATCCCGACGTAACATCCCGTTATTACGGAAAAGCCGTTTCAACGGACAGCGATTCGGTGGCAGCCTTCAATACCATGTTTGTACAGGACGGATTTGTATTGTATGTGCCGCAGGGTGTCAAGATAGAACGACCGGTACAGTTGGTTCAGATTTTCCGGAGTGATGTGGATTTGATGGCGAATCGCCGGATGTTGGTCATTATCGAGCCTGATGCGAGCGCTAAAATGTTGATATGCGACCACAGTATGGACGAGGTTAATTTTTTGGGAACGCAAGTAGTTGAAATATTCGCGGAAGAGAATGCGACATTTGATTATTATGATTTGGAGGAAAGCAGTATTTCTACCACGCGTTTTTCTTCTGTGTTTGTCGAACAGTCTGCCTCTTCCAATGTATTGATCAACGGGATTACGCTAAATAACGGATT
>Ga0099364_10009807_pt1 | contig 13262 bp, 6 predicted proteins | sample TergutTh196P3_FD_73070 | JGI IMG/M metagenome (GOLD analysis project Ga0099364, IMG submission 73070) | Microcerotermes parvus P3 segment gut microbial communities from Pointe-Noire, Republic of the Congo - Th196 P3 | ecosystem: Host-associated > Arthropoda: Insects > Digestive system > Gut ...
GATACCTGGGTAAGCTCGCCGATTACCATTTCTTTTCCGTAAAACCTTATCGTCACGGACGAGCGTATATTCGTAACAATAACGTCGCCGCCGCTTATTTCCATACCCCTGTATACTGCGGTCGGCAAATTCCCGCCCCGATAGACCCACGCAGCCCCCCGCATCGACACGACCTGCGGCACCTCGTCCCCGGGTTCAGCAGCGGACGCCGAAAGCGACATCAAAGACGGCAGGAGCAGCATTATCACAACTATGAAAGCAATAGCCCTTTTTAACATACTGCAAGTCCCTCCTAATGCGCTCTGCAGGGCGCAATTGATAATTGAGAATGAAAAGCCGTTCCCCGTAATAATTATGCATTATGAATTATGCATTATGCATTGATAACGCCCAAATCCGCAACTTGGACATAGTCTTCTATGTAAAAAGATCCACCGGCACATTCAGCGCGATCAGATTAAACTCCGGAAACCACTCAAATGTATATGGAAACAACCGTATGATCTCTTCGGCTGTAGTCACGGCGACGCCCTTGAGGATGAAATAACCATTATTCAAGACCAGCAACGTCTCATACTCTTTTATTTTTATCGTGAGTATATTTGTTCTTTCATTCAACGTCACTTCCGCGCCCAGCGCCTCGAAAAGCGGGCGGATAGGAACGAAAATATGATCATCGGTATTCCATGGCGAAACTCGGCCCATATCGACCCTGGTATTGCCGATAAAGACCCGTATTTCACCATGATACGCATATCTTGAGGTTGTTGAAATACCGGTAGTCTGCAGCATTGTTTCCCGGGATGGGCGGCCCTGTAAAATCCTGCCGGTCAGAGGAACTGCGACAACCCGGTTATTAAGCGTATCCGATATATACATCGTTTCTCCGTCTGTATATATGCCTTCGGGCCTTGTGAGCTTGAGATTTTCCGCCGATTTGTAATATTGATCCGCAGTTCCGCCGCCAACAAGCGTGACTGTAACGTCAGGCGTGATTTTTCGCACGGCGTGATTCATGCTGTCGGCGACAAGCAAAGTGCCGTCAGGCATCATGGAGACATCTCGCGGAAAGTTGAAACGGGCGTCGCTGTTATTTCCGTCAATATATCCGCCGAGCGGATAGCCTCTGTATATTTCTCCGGGCTCTCCGGCTACGGTATATACGAGGCCGTCTTTAATCCTGCGTATACTATGGTTTGCCGAATCGGCGACATAAAGTGTTCCGTCTTCGGTTACATACAGTCCGCTCGGTTCGTAAAATTGCGACTGATGGAGCTCGCCATCCCGGAATCCGCTTTGCCCGGGTGTTCCGGCATACAGAGTTACATTACCCAGCAGATCTATACGCCGGATGCAGTGATTTAACGTGTCGGCGACATAAATAACGCCGTCTTTGTCAACCGCCACGGAGCGCGGGGAATTAAGCCGCGACTCTCCTTCTTTGCCGTCCATATAGCCGCTTTCTCCGCTACCCGCTATAGTGATAACAAATGTGTCATCCATTCTGCGTATCACATGATTACCTGTGTCGCATATAATGATAGTTCCGTCAGGAGCTACGGCGATATCGGACGGTTTCATAAACATCGCATTTTCCCTATAACCGTCTATCAGTGCGCCTGAGTCAAAATATGACAATCCGTACTCGCCCGGCGTCCCGATACGTTTATTCTGCAGTCCGTCAATGATCTGTATGCGGTCACATACGGAATCAGCGACAATCAGACCTTCAGAGGACATAGCGACGCCGATGGGATAATAAAACTCATCGGAATAACGCTTAGCGTCCCATATACCATCAAATACAGCAATTTGGGTTGTCATAACTGCCTCGGCTTCGCCAGGAGTAACCGGCGGCGCTATAAAATTCCGGGAGTTTGTGATAAGCATCGCAATGCCCGTTATTATCAGCAAAATAACAATGCAAATTAACGCTAACAGCATCTTTCCGAGCATTGTTGTGCGCCTTATTATAGATAGCAACATTCAAACAACTCCCCATCATGCTCTTCAGAAATGATTTGCCTCCTGGATAATAGGTGCCTTCCTTTTAATTTAACGGAAGGCCATAATAAAAAGCGCGCAGGGGTAAAAACTACCTTGCCTACGCGCTAATAATATTAAATCAGCGTCATTATATACGAAACACGCCCGAACGGTGACAAAATCAGCTTGAAAACATCTGCGAAAACAGATATACTGACTTCGTCGTGGCGGCGGGTTATCCCGTGTTTGTAGGCTAGTGCTTTAACCGGTTTCCTACATTCGCCATGAAGGTGTTGGAAGCACCTCATGGTCGCTGCGGCCCTTATTATGGCCTTTCACCCCGACATACTATCATAGGTTTTTCGCATTTTCAACCCTAAAATACCATTTGTTACTGTAACTCCATTTGACAAGCGGTTTCCTCCCCTCAAAAAATTTGTTTGACAACGGCTCAATAGTGTGGTAGAGTGCATTTCAATATTAAAGGCAATGACGAAGACGGCGGAGTTTTTTGCGATTCAGAGAGACGGCGGCAGGTGCGAGCCGTACGCATATGCTCACAAGCTTATCCCTTCCGAGCCGGAACCCGAACGGCGGGCGGTTATGCACTGTACCCGTGCCAGTAGGCGATTCCCGTTAGCGGCTGCGTTAAAGCCGGAGGCTTGGGTGTTTTACACGGTGAGCCTGATGAGTGGCGTTAGATACGCAATTTGAGTGGTACCGCGGGTAAGATATGACCCGTCTCAAAGAATTACTTTGGGGCGGTTTTTTAACGCCCTCGAAGAAAAAAGGGAGGAAAGCTTAAATGACAAAGAAGGAAGAAACTACATCGGCGCTGATGGATATAGCGCTGCGCGTATGGGAACTGCGTGAGGTAAGCGGCTTTACGAGCGAGGAGATGGCTCAAAAACTCGGTATCAGCGTGGAAACCTACAACACATACGAATCCGGCACGGTAGACCTGCCATTTTCGTTCATCCACAACTGCGCTCTGCTTTTCGGCGTTGAACTGAGCGACCTGCTGGAAGGGCAGAGCTCGCATCTGACTTCGTACACGGTCGTCAGGCGCGGTAAGGGGCGCGTTACATCACGCGAACAGAACATAGAGGTCCGCGACCTTGCGCCGCGCTTCAGACACAAAAGCGCGGAGCCTTACTGGGTCACATACACCTATTCCGATGAGCAGCAAAAAGCGCCCATTCCGCTCGTATCACACAGCGGACAGGAGTTTAACATAATCTACAAAGGCCAGCTTAAAATACAGATCGGCGAGCATACCGAGGTCCTGTCCGGCGGCGACAGCATCTATTACAACAGCGCAACACCCCACGGCATGATAGCCGTCGGCGGGCAGGACTGCATTTTCTGCGCTGTCGTCATCCCGGGCGACGAAGTCATGACGGAAAAAGGCGAACCGGTCGCGCCGCTTGTAGCCGCACCCGCTACGACCGGTCCTTTCGTCTACGAAAAGTTCATCTTCCCGGTCGAGGACGAGATCGGCGCTCTGAAGTCGATATCGTTTAAAGATCAGGACGAGTTTAATTTCGCTTACGACGTTGTGGACGCTATCGCCGCGAAGTCGCCCGATAAGCTTGCGATGCTCCACGTAGACCGCGATCATGAGGTGCGCAGGTTCTCCTTTGCCGATATAAGCCGCCAGTCTGCGCGTACGGCGAATTACTTCACATCACTCGGCATAAAGCGCGGTGATCGCGTGATGCTTGTACTCAAGCGCAACTGGCAGTTCTGGCCGGTGATAATCGCCCTGCATAAGATGGGCGCGGTAGCCATACCGGCGACGGATCAGCTATTGCAGAAAGATTTTGAGTATCGTTTTGACGCAGCGGGCATATCCGCTATAGTCTGCACAAATCAGAGCAGCGCACCCGATGAGGCGGACCGCGCGATGGAAAACTGCCCCGGGGTGAAGACTCGCATAATCGTAAACGGTCATCGCGAGGGCTGGCACAGCTACGACGACGATCTCAAAATGTTCCGCAGCTCATATCCGCGCAGCGAAGACTCACCCGGCGGCGACGATCATATGCTGATGTACTTCACATCCGGCACGACCGGCTATCCCAAGATCGCGGCACATTCTTACACATACGCACTGGGGCATTTCATCACAGCGAAATACTGGCACTGCGTAGACCCGGACGGCATACACTTCACTATCTCCGACACCGGCTGGGGTAAGTCCGTCTGGGGTAAGCTCTACGGCCAATGGCTCTTCGAGGCAGCCGTCTTCACCTATGACTTTGACCGCTTCGACCCGCTCGAGATACTGCCCATGTTTTCCGAACACGGTATCACGACATTCTGCGCACCACCGACGATGTACCGCTTCCTGATCCGCGAGGATCTGTCAAAATACGATCTTTCGACAATAAAACATATGACCACGGCAGGCGAAGCGCTCAACCCCGAAGTTTTCAATCTGTTCAAAAAGGCGACAGGCCTGTCGATCATGGAAGGTTTCGGCCAGACGGAAACGACGCTGGTATCCGCAAACCTCATCGGCATGGCGCCGAAGGTCGGCTCGATGGGCAAAGCGAGCCCGCTTTACAGGGTCGCCCTGATGGATACCGACGGCGAGATGGTTGGCCCCGGCGAAGTAGGCGAGATCGTAATTCTGACTGACGAAAGCATCCCCTGCGGTCTTTTCAGCGGATATTATCTGGACGACGACAAAACAAACGCCGCCTGGTATGACGGCGCATACCACACCGGCGACACGGCATGGTTAGATGAGGAAGGCTATCTATGGTACGTCGGCCGCGTAGACGATCTGATCAAATCATCCGGTTACCGGATCGGGCCGTTTGAGATCGAGAGCGTCATAATGGAACTGCCCTACGTGCTGGAATGCGGCGTCTCCCCCGTCCCCGACGAGGTACGCGGCCAGATAGTCAAAGCGACCATAGTCCTCACAAAAGACAGAGAGCCCTCCGAAGAGCTCAAAAAAGAGATACAGGAATACGTAAAATCACACACCGCCCCCTACAAATACCCCCGCATAGTAGTATTCAGCGAAAGCCTCCCAAAAACCATTAGCGGAAAGATACAGCGGAACAAATTGTAGTGGTGAACTGCGTTCACCACTACAGGGACCAGGGATTAGGGGTTAGGGGTTAGTCCGTTAGTGAGGTAATTCTGCATTATGCATTATGCATTATGCATTAACGTTATTCCTCTCTCCCCTCTCCTCTCTCAACTCTCCTCTGCGCGGCGGTAACGCCGCGCTTTATCCTGCGTACATTCGCAGGAAGATCACTATGCTTTGCTCGCGTGTTATCTGGTTTTTTGGCGCGAACATATTGTCGCCCACTCCGCTCATAAGTCCGGCGGCATGGACCCTTCCGACGGACTCAACGGCCCAGTCGGAGATGCTCCCTTGGTCTGAAAAACCCTCTTGACGACCCGGCAGCGGTTTTCCAAGCGCGTCCGCCAACCGCGAAAGCATGGCCGCCGCCTGCTCGCGCGTTATTTGCCCATGGGGGTTGAATTCGTTGTTGCCCACACCCAGTATGACGCCTATCGCCGCAGCCTTTTCCACGTTTACATCATTTGTATCCGTAAACCTGACGCGGTCCGATATACCACTCCTGAGCGTTTCATACAGACTGACCGCAAGAGCGCTGAATTCCGCGCGCGTTATAGGCAGCGTATAGTTTGACGACTGCATTGAACTCGGCACAATCCCTGCCGAAACGGCAAGCCCCACTTGCGATTCGGCCCAATAGCTCACATTCGGCTCCGTACCCGTTCCGCCACCGCCCGTTCCACCGCCGCCGGTCCCGCCGCCGGTCCCGCCGCCGCCACCGACAGCCCTCCAGTTAGCGGTAATAGTCACATTACGAGAAGGCATGACAAAGGTAGTAACAGAGCTGTTAGCGTCCGCAAACGTCACCCGATCCGAGGACGACCATCCGTCAAAGATATAATTACTGTAACTTCCCGCCTGTATTGTCACCCTCTGTCCCGCCGAATATCTGCCGGTACCGGACTGGATAGTATAGCTGTCGTGTACGGTCACATAATATCCCCCGTACCAGTAATCCTCCCAATCCACATAGAGATAGAACGTGCTTGAGGTCACGCCGCCTATCGTAAGCGTCAGCGGATGCGCCCCCTGCGGCGTCGAGGCGGAAGTATGTATTACCACCGTCGTATTATTACCCGTCGTATAAGCCGTATCAAGGTATATCCCGGAAACGCCGTAAATATTGTCAAGCCAAATGGACGACCCATTGGGGATATTTTCGGTCGTCACGTTAAACGTGACATAATCCCACACGCCCTCTATCGGATACCCGTTCTGCGGCCCGACAGTGATCCTCCTCGCCGTCGAACTGATCCAGTTTGCCGTGACGGTTACATTGTTAGACGGCATAGTGAAAGTGGTAGTCGCATTGTTTGCATTGTTAAGAGAAGCCCCGCCTGAGACAGACCAGCCGTTGAAGTTATACCCGCTACGCGTACCCGCGCGGATCGTAACGTTAGTCCCCGGCGCGAAGCTACCCGCCCCGGTATCGGAAGCGTAGCTTCCGTTTACGGTAACGGTATACGTTGCCGATGGCTGCTCGGGAGGCTCAGGCTGAGCAAACCCGGGCGATCCGATGAAAAGGGTTAAATCGCCCTCAGCCACCAAATCCCTATAACTCCCGGGAGCGCTTATTTTAAGAAAATGGTATCCCTCCGGGGTTGAGTTTGTAGTTCTAATAGTGATGACCGTGCTTCCGCCAGTCGTAGTCACCGCGTCTAATGAAATGCCCGAGACCGGATTGACTAGCGTTATGTTTGTACCGGCGTCAATATTCACCGTCGCCACATTGAACGTGACTGTACCGGCTTGACCTGCCATAAGCGATCCAATCTGAGTACCAACTGAAATTGTTGGAGTGTCGGTCCATACGGGAATGTCCACAATTATCGGATGGCTTGCAAAATGCGAACCTTCAACGGCCCAAATGCGGACTTCGTATTTGCCTGGCGCGCCTGCTAACGTACTATCAAATGAACATTTTTCCCAGCTTTCTTGATCCAGCAAACTGTACCACATAAAAATGTCTGTACCGCCTATCCTGCCGTCATTGTTTTCCTTAGTTGTAGGAGCTATTACAGTCAGAGGATAACTCGCCATATTAGGCCTTGCCGGAATTTCCAGTTCCTTCGGATCACTATCTTTTGTAAGCTCGTCGTCACCCAGTTTGACTATTTCTATCGTTTTCCCTATCCAATCTTCTTCTATAGCTATCACACCGGTCATATCGCCGCCTGGCTCACCCGTAGCGCTCGTCTTTATCGAAGCACCGCCATCTATTGATATTGAATACTCCGCTTCAGCGACGAGGTTTGTAATCGTCTCTTTTACATAGTTTATTAATGGGTCCGGAGTTTTTTCTGCTTCACCCTCCCATTCTGGCACTTCGACCAATATCGACTCGCTGGCAAATATCGACTCGCTGGCAAATTCTGTATTCAAAACCGCCTTAAAGCGAATTTCATAAATTTCTGGGAATACCGGAGTTTCTCCAGCACCGCAATCTTCCCACCCATTCTCACCTTTGATGCTGTATTCCATCTCGGGAGTAGTACCTTTTATTTTACCCATACTGCTCCTCGTCGCAGGTCGTATTCCCTCAAAATATTCCTTATCCGGAGCAACCGGCCTTTCTGGTATCAGCAGTATCTGCGGAAGGCTGTTTGATGCGATTTCACCATCGCCTAACAGGACTATTTCAATATTTTCTCCGGTCATCCAAGTTTCGTTTATCTTTATCCCGCCATTCTCATCTGATGTGTACAATGAGACTACGGCGTGCACGCCGTGCACGCCGTGTTTGATTGAATAACTCGCTCCTTTGTCGAGCATCGTGAGAGTCTCTTCTTCATAGTCTATTACTGCATTCGGTGTATCCGCTCGGGCAGGTTTTACTAAAAATGTCACATCGAATTTTGCGTTAATGCCGTTGTCATCCGATATTGTAACCGTCGCTTCGTAACTACCCGCAGAAAGGTTTTCTACAGGCGCAACTGTGAAGGAACTGCTTTTGTCTCCTTCTTCTATTCCTAGGCTAGAAATGGTAGCTGGTTCTACCGTAAAGGCTGATTTGCCGGCACCGCTAAGGGCAATGCTCAACCCACCCGTTGGTCGGTTGCCGGTGTTGGTGACTGTTATTTTTCTTTCTTCCGGATAATTATAATCATCAGCATCGTAAATAATATATTCAAAATCTTGCTTTGAATGTGGATTGAGCGAAATGCTGAACTCTTCTTCTTCAACTGTCAGTGTAAATTCCGTTTCAGCGGATTCGTAATCATCGCTCCCCTCAGCTCGCGCTATTATAGTGACTGTTCCAGCTTTTGCGAAAGAAAGCATATCGCCTTCAATCTCCGCCTCTGCTGTGTTTTCGGAAATTTCAGCAATTTCATAGGTGATTTTGCCGCTGCCGCTGTCCTCGGCGTTGCTCGCAACGTGTTGACTCAAATCGATAGCTTCATCATTGACTATCTTGATTATATTCCCCGCCGTCAACTCTTGTACCAGCTTGTTTACCGTAAAGCTCACATTAAAGCTTCTACTGAGCAGTCCGTCGGGAGTCGCAACCGTCACCGTAGCGGTATATGTTTTTGCTGGGAGCTCTTCGCCAGGCACTATAGTGAATTCGCGTTCATTGCTTGGTGCTATCTCTTTCATGTCTTCAAGCGCTACAGTAAAGCTTTCTTTGTCATCTCCATCTAACGTAACCTTAAGTTCATTTATAAGGTTACCGCCTGTGTTTTTAATTGTCACCTCATAAGGGGCCAACTCTTCGTTTTTGTAGCCTATCGAGGCTGACTCAAACACCACATCCGTTGAAGGTACCAGCAATATAGCATAATGCGTGATTTTAAAACTAACTGACCCACTACCCGAAATTACACCATAATCAATAAGGCTTCCTTCTCCTGTAATGCTGTTCTCATCATTTATAACAATCTCTCCATAGTTGAAAAGAACTCCATCCTTATCAATATCAAGTTTACTTTCAGCAGCAATTGTAAGTTTTGATCCTTCGGACACCACAAGGTTTTGTTCCGCTCTTATCTTCACAGGCGCAGTCTCATCTTCTGGTGATCCCGGTTCTATTCCAAAACCCAATATGGTTGCCTCTGTGGCTGACTCGCCACCGAGTGTGATTCTCTGGGTGCCAACATTTATAGTAATTTGCCCTTTGGTTAGCGCCAAGTCAGGCTTTCCAGTTGAGCACTTCAATGTGTCTTCGAGCGTTAAAGGACCTATCCATATGTATTCCGCAGAACCATCCGTTCCACAACCCGCATCTTCGCAATTGTGATCTGAGCTACGCATGGCAAATATTCCGCCTGCCTCAACAACAATATCGTTATCTGATTTGGGAATGCTTGTATCTGCACCAAAGTTAAAAACAGCGGGCGCACCGTCGTAAGGATCATCAGAGGAAACAGTCGCAACTATCAGTATACCATTTTGCTTTACGGTGATTATACCTTCGCCGACAATAAATGAACCAACCTCAGCAACGAACTCAGCTCCGTTTTCAATAGTCAACGTCGCTCCGTTTTCAATTACCAGTTTAGCTCCGTCTGCGAGAGTTAACGTGTTTTCTTTTGCGATGATGATATCTGTACCCTCTCGAACAGTAACAACACCGGTCACATTATCGAGAGTAATGTCTGAAGTGATCGTGACTATTGGATTCTTATTTTTAAGACGGCTAACAAGCTCATCCGCTGAGGCAACATTTACCGCCTCACTCACATACACCGGTAGCATCGCCATTACCAGCACCAACGCCAGGCAGAAAAATCCTTTTTTCATTTTAATATGTCCTCCGTTCCTTTGCCCTCTTTAGATAAAGTGGGTGCCTCCGCAGAGGCGGGTGATTTGATTACGCTGTAGTTGCGAATCCCTTTTCATGCAGTCTTCGTCTTATATTGGTCTATTAGCCTCGGTCAAATCCTCAGTCAGCTTCGCTGACAGCTTTGCTAAAGGAGCCTTTCATCACGTTGAGTCTGGTGTTCCGGATTCCTGATCATACCATCTGTCATCCACAAAAAACTTCCTTACTCCCCAAAAACCTCCGCCAAATCAACCATGCGGCCTTCCAGCACATGTACGGGCGCTGACTCTGTCTCTTTGTATACTTTTGTAAAATACTTGCCGTTTTCGAGTATGTGGGTTTGCAGTATCTTACTTTCCGGGTCCACAATCCAGTACTCGCGTACCCCATATCTTTCATAAAGGCGGAACTTCTCTATCCTATCACGCCGGAACGTGCTTGGGGACATTATCTCTATCACCATATCCGGAGCTCCGTCGCAGACTTTTCTGCTTATCTTGGAGCTGTCGCAAATAATGACAAGATCCGGCTGCACCACCGTATCGTCCGCACCATCCGCATTAAGCCGCACATCAAACGGCGCCGCAAACACCATGCAGGGCCCGCCCCGCAGGATCCTTAAAAACTGGTCTGTAAGCTTCATACTCACAGCCTGATGATCCCAGGAAGGCGCCGGCGCCATAGCGTACGCCACACCATCAATAAGCTCCCACCGCTCATCATCACCCCAAGTGCAATAATCAGCGTAAGTAAAGTGATCATCAAGTTTTCTGGCGGTACTCATTGGTTGTCCTTTCTGTGTTTGAGAAGGGGTTAGTATGCTTGCATCATAATTATGCATTATGAATTATGAATTGCGCGGCGGCCCCGCCGCGCCTAAATTCCCCCAAACACTTTTCCCAAATCAATCGTGCAGCCTTCCAAGACCTCAACCGGAACTGCGGTTTCCTTGCCGTCATAGGCGCGTGTTATGTAGCCTAAGCCGCCGCGAAGGGCATGTGCCGCAACGGTCTTGCTGACGGGGTCTACGATCCAGTACTCCCGCACGCCAGAGCGCATGTAGAGGTCAAACTTTGTAACTCTGTCACGCCGTTCGGTCGAAGGCGACAGCACTTCGATTATCAAGTCAGGCGCACCAATAACGCCGGCGCCGTTTTTTAGTTTCGATTCGTCACATACGACCAAAATGTCAGGCTGTACTACAGTATCGTCCGCACCGCCGGCGTTCAAACGCACATCAAACGGCGCGATAAACACTTCACACGGCTTGCCGTCTAAAAAATCCCCAATCTGCCTAAACAACTTCCCGCTGATAGTTTGATGCCCTCTGGAAGGCGCCGGCGCCATAGCGTACGCCGCACCGTCAATAAGCTCCCACCGCTCATCATCACCCCAAGTGCAATAATCAGCGTAAGTATAGTAACTGTCAAGTTTCCTTGCCGCTTCCATATCCCCACAATACCCCATTAATTTAACTTTCAAATTGCCGACTAATCCCTAACCCCTAGCCCCTAATCCCTGTCAAGTTTCGCAACTGCGAAACTTGACTTCATTATGCATTGCGCGGCGGCCCCGCCGCGCTACCACCTTCCCATTGCGTTGGCAAAACGCTGCAGGACGACGGCAAACTCGGCTCTGGTCATGTTGCCCAGCGGCACAAATGTGTTCTGCGTCCTTCCGTTTATTATCTCCGCTCTGAAAAAGCTGGTCACGGCGCCTCGCACGGCGGGGTCTATCGCCCAATCGTCCCCGAAACTTGGGGCCGGGCGCCGCACCGGATAATTCATTCTGAACATCGTAACCAATCTGGAGAGTAATAGGACAATATCCTGCCGCGATATCTCACTGTCAAGATTATACCGGCCGCCCAACGGCGTTATGCTGTTGGCGAGCACCCACTCATATGCCGCGTCTCTGCCTTGCAGAACCTGCCCGTGCATTGATACAACGCTCGGACTGCCGGCCATAACGTACATCGCGTCTATGACCTCACCCTGCGTTACAGGATCGCTGGGCCTGAACCGCCTCGGCTCCGTGGGGCTTGATATCACCCATCTCCTGTCGCTTGAGAATGTAACGCCGGCATAAAACCAGTCGGAAGGATGCACGTCGTCATAAGTCTGCGGCAGTACCGTAGTCGGTACGATCACCGAAAATACAGCCTCGGACGTCACACGGTCCGTAAAATAGACCGTCAACGTATGCGCGCCCTGATTAAGTTGGTCAAGGTACCCGTTGAGCAGAGTTATCTGTGTGAAACCGTCTACCCTGTCTGCGGTAAAGTGCGCATTTCTCGTGAGCCGCGCGCCGTTTAGAGTGACATAATTAAACAGACGATAATCCCTGAGTGAGACAAACGCGAAAGATATCCCGGTATTTCTCGTATATACGGTCCCGTTCGTAAAGTAATGCACCACCCCCGGGACAGTACTTCCTCCGGCCCAACCGCTGCCTCCGCCCGCAGTCCAACTGTCTATAAACCCGACATATGTGAAATAGGCTGAAACCGTAGCGGCGTTTGGCGGCATAGTGTATTGCGTAGCGGCGCTGCGGGCATTTGCAAATGTGCCGCCGCCCGTGGCATTCCACCCCGAAAAGACATATCCGACATTCGGCGTCGCCGTGATCGTGATCTCCTCACCGTGAGCGTATTGCCCGCCGGCGCTCACAGTGCCGCCGGGTTCAGCCCGGACCGTCAGGGGGTGGGGATCATAGGGCCTTACCTGAATTACAAAATCCTGCGTATAATTCCTCAGCGTATCCGTAGTTCCGGTGTTCATCAGACCGTTTATTACAGTCGCCCGAACTGTAATCGCGCCGGGATTTTGGGCAACAATCATACCGGTAACAGGGTCTAAATAAGCGTTCGTGCCTCCCTGATTTGTTATTTGCCACTCAATATCCTTATGTGAGGCACCCGTCGGCAGCACGGTACCCGTTAACTGGAGCGGCCTGCCGACAAAAGCCAGCGCCGGCACGTCCGTAATGCTCGCAACAGGCAGGAATGAGACTATGGAGATGGTAAAACGCTGTTTGTAGGGTACTTGATTAAACGGCTCAAACCGACCGTCCGACAAACCGTTGTTCACAGTCGCCTCTACAACGACTGCCCCTGTCCGACCCCATTCGGCTTTCAGTACCCCTGTTGCAAGATCGGCCACTGCGATAAGTCCGGGTTCTGATTCGGAAATGAGAGACCAGGAACTGATATTCCTGTAAGTCGCGTTTGCCGGCAAAACCGTGCTGAGGCTGTTGAGATCCAGAGACGAGCCCATCGCTACCGTAGCGGACGCGAGTGTTATGTTCGACACGGGTACAAATGACATAGGCGCCTCAGGATCCGCCGTGACGGTCACAATACAAGTCGCAATGAAATTACCGTCTGCGGTCCTGACAGTGATGGTCGTT
>Ga0099364_10009808_pt1 | contig 13261 bp, 12 predicted proteins | sample TergutTh196P3_FD_73070 | JGI IMG/M metagenome (GOLD analysis project Ga0099364, IMG submission 73070) | Microcerotermes parvus P3 segment gut microbial communities from Pointe-Noire, Republic of the Congo - Th196 P3 | ecosystem: Host-associated > Arthropoda: Insects > Digestive system > Gut ...
ACAACCAGAGCGATTAAGGCTAACGGTGAATGGGCAACAAAAGAGAAGAAAGATTATGCCAGAGATGAGCATGGTGAAAAAATACCGATAATAGACCAAAATACAGGATTACAGAAGATTGACGGTCGAAATTGCAAGCAATGGAAGCGTGTATATGTGCAAGCTAACGACTGGAACAATCGAGAACGTGTTGAGGAATGGCGGGAAGCTTGGGCTGTTGTTTGCAACAAATATCTGTCAGCCGACAATAAAATCGACCATAGAAGCTATAAAAGGCAAGGAATAGACAAAATACCGACAATACATGAGGGTTATATGGCTAGAAAACTTGAAGCATACGGCGAAGTGTCCGAACGTTGCGAAATTAACAGGGAAATTAAGGCTGTTAATCGTGATAGGGCTAATATTAATGCTGATTTTAAGAGGTTATCTGCTATGACCGTTGCTGATGAGCGGCAGAGTGTTTATTTTGATAATACTTTTGGTAGCCTTATAGAAGCCCAAAATGAGGTTTTTCGGCAGTATATTTTGCTTGCTTCGGCACGTTCTGTCGGCAAGGTCAATAGAGAAAAAATAGGATTTGCGGATAAAATGCAAAAAAAGGTTGATGAATTGCCGGATTTATATCAAAATCTTATTGATTTACGCTATGATATAGGTAAATGTGTCCCGATTATCCATAGAGATAAGAAAGCCAATTTGCAGTCGAAATACAGCAAGGCTTATGAAAGTCTTGAAAATGCTATTGAATTACTTGCAAAAGGCGGCGTATCGAGATACCATAATAATTACAGGCTTGACCCTGACAATATAGCTAAAGAAAATATTGACGAGTTGATAAGACGTGCGGTAAGATTTGAGATTCCCAGAGCAAAAAGGGAGGAAACAGAGGAATTAAACAACATAAAACGGCTAAAAGCGGCACAAGGTTTAAGCCAAGACACACTTCAAGCCGCATACAAAGAGTTTAATATTCAATGCGGTAAAGTACCGCCGGAATATCGAGAAGCCGCTTATAATACTTTGCAATCCCATAAATTGCCGATTGTTAATGCCTCAATTTCAGAGAGTTTTTATATTAAGAACCAAATCGAAGAAACGCTGAAAAAACACGGGATAAAGCCGAAATCGCAACCAAAGGCAGATAAAAGTCATTTTAGGTCTGATGATAGGGGTGTGAGGTAATTTTATTGGTTAGTGACATCAAGAAAATGAAATGGGAGGGAAAACAATGTTTTTTGCAATGCTTTCAATGATCGAAAACGAGCAAGAACGACGCAATATTGCCGATATATACGCTAAAAATCAACATAAGCTATTCCACGCAGCGAAACTCATTACTTGTAACCGACAATCGGCAGAGGATGCTGTTCAAGAATCTTTTATTGAGATAATTAAGCAAAAAGAAAAAATTTTTTCGTTAGAGTGTAACCTTTTGTACTCCTATATCGTTACTATAGTAAGGAACAAAGCGATTGATATATTAAGGCGGCAGAAAAAGACTGCTAATATTGATATTAGCGAAGCGGAGCAATTTTTGCAGTCGGACGAATTGCCTGTTGATGAGCAAGTTATCGGCAAACTCGGATTTGAGCGGATAGCTGAGCTTACGGAGGGGCTGTGCGAAAATTACAGAGATATTCTTGAAATGAAGTATACTCTAAGTCTATCTATTCAAGAAATAGCTGAAATTCTCAATATAAAAGAGGGCAATGCAAAGGTTAGACTTCATAGGGCGAAGGAAAGTTTAAAAAAATTAATAGAAAGCGAGGTGGAATTAAATGTATAATAGCGATTTTCTCGAGGCGATACTGGAAAAAGCCATTACAAAAAGTCATTTCGACAGGCTTGCCGCCATGCCGTCAGAGGAGGAATTGGCAAAGATTTATACTCTTTCGCCCGAACATAATAAGCGAATGAAGAAGATATTTGCGGCTGACAAAAGGCGGCAAATTATGATAACCGCCCTTAGATACGGCAAAGCGGCAGCTTTTGCGATATGTATTTCTATATCGCTTATGTTTGGTGCAATTTTGGTTTCAGCGGATATTAGAAATTTAGTCGGCGAAGCGATTATTACTTGGTTTGATAAATATACGAAGTTCCAAACTGATGAAATATATACCGAAAACGAGTTTGTCGAGCGTGAATGGTCTCCCCGATACTTACCTAACGGCTTTGATTTAAGTGACTCTCGTGAGGTTGGTTCAATAAAATCAATAAAATATACTAACTCAAATAATTTGACAATTCGCTTCAATTATATGCCTGATACAGGGTCGATTTCTGTTGACAATGAAGATAAAATTTACAGCACTATTATTGAAAACGGAGTTACTTATCACGTATTTGAAACTTATGACGAAGGGGAAAACCATATAATTATTTGGGATATGGGTGGATATAGATTTGAAATTACAGGGGTGGTTGATGTAGATGAGCTAGTTAAAGTGGCATTGTCGGTAGAATAGTATTATTGGGTAATATTCACAAATAAAATTAAAATATTTGTTAATTCATACAAATATTTGAAAAACGTGTAACCTTTTGCCCACTTAAAACGTTTCTATATTAGAACGGGCAAAAAAGCCCCGTTCAAGGAGGTGAAAAAAGAATGAAATTAACAATTTGTTTGGCAGCGGCACTTATTGCGGCTCTATTCTTAGGTGCAGTTCCTGCTTTTGCTGAAACTGATGCCCCTTTGGATAACGAAAATATCATATTATTTTGGGACAATGCAGATTCGGTTATTCTCGACATAAGGTTTTCGGGAAACACAGCAACGTGTTCGGCAATGATAGAGGGAAAATCTAATATGAGTAGTATAAAAGCTGATTTTGCACTAAAAAGAGCGGATGCAAACGGTTTAACAACGCTTAAAACATGGACAGGGCGTTCATCAAGCACAGGTGTTTTGGATTTCTCGGAAACATATTCTGCGGCAACCAAAGGGGAAACTTATGTTTTTGAAGTAACTGCAACCGTTACAGCGGGTGGCACGACAGAAAAAATTAGCGATTATGTTCAAAAGAACTATTAGTGACAAAATTTGAGGGACAATTAAGAATGTATTTATCATCTTCACCGATTTCGCATAGGTGAAGATGTTAAATAAAAAAATTTAAATTTAAAAATGGAGATTTTACTATGATGTTAAAAATTTTTTCGCAAAAATCAAAGCGTATTATTTCGGCTACTCTTGCTTCGGCAATGGCATTAACTCTTATTGCAGGAGTTCCTGTAATGGCGAACCCCGAGGTAAATTTAAACACTTCGACATTAATTAGCACAAACACCGAGATTACCGTTTATGGAGGGACGACAGATTCTATCGAGGAGGTAACTGTTTCAAAAAAATCAGACGAAAATTATATGACTTTGTCAGAAATAGCTTCCGAAAACGCTTCGGTTCAGCTGACGGCGGCAGATATTGATAACAGGAAAAGTGGTTGTGATTTAAGTTTTTTCCCGTCACGCAACGACCCTCTTTTTGAATATCCCGATTATATTCGAGAGGTCTCAAGAGAGGTATTTGACAAATATGACGATGTGAGGGTCTATATTATTTCCAGAGATGGTTCGCTTTTATCCTCCGATACAGGAAATTCTTATGGTGAAACATATAGTCAAGTGGTCGCCATGACTGCACAACTTCAAAATACGGCATTTAATCTAGCAGGTGTTGTCGGAGCATATAATAACCTGCCAAATAGAAATAGTGCGTTAAGTATGCCCGATATATACGAGTTATTGAGCTTACCCTCCTATTATGCTTGGAGTGTTAAAATGCTTTTTGGTCACGTAGATGTTTGCTTTATAGTAAATACGTTGCCTAATACCGCTACATTAAATTCTGTAACATCATATATCAGAGATAATTCAAGATATTTCTTTAATGAAAAAGAAAGTACCAAAGTATATATTATAGACTCAACAGGTATTATTTTGAGGACAGATTTCGGCAAAATGTATGCTGATAATGAAACCGAACTTGAACAATTAATAAAACAAATAGTATTGAACAAGCCTGTAGCTATCACTACCATAGATTTGGCTTATCGGATAGTTTGCGATGCCAGCGATTGGCTCGAGTATGCAGACCGTCATGTACCCTGGGCTCTTGGATATAATGTGGGCGGTTTCTTTAACGAATATAATTTTGAGAAAGATCCTGTGCCTGATGAAATGACATTTGAAATTTTATGCCCTGATAAATTGTTTATCAAACAACCCATTGGGGTAACTGCGAGAATAAAAAGCGGCAAAGTAAAGGCAGAAAATGTAAGTATAACAATAGAATACCCTGACGATAAGCTCGCTTTTTCATGGGGGGAAACAAGCCGTACTTGGGATTCCATTGATGTTGGGCAAGAAGCAAGTTGTTATGTTAACCTCCTCGTTTTAGAAGACAGATACATAGCATCGGGAGCAGAGGTTTCTTTTACCGCTAAGCTTCAATATACAGATGCCATTACAAAGAACATTAAAACCGAATCAGTAAGTAAAACGGCTGTTATAATAACAGAGCCGGCATTTGATATTGATATAACTTGTGCCGACAATGAAATAAAAGCCGGAGATTCAATTGATATTGCCGCTCAAATAACCAACAACGGCTTTGAAAAATCGGGAATGGTAAGACTTACGCTTGAATTGCCTGATGAATTAATGCTTGAACAAGGTGTCTCAACTTTAACATGGAGTGATTTTACTGTATCTCAAAGCAGAAGTGCGGCTTGGAAAATAAAGCTTAAAGAACCCTTTATGAAAGACCTTAGAAAGTCCTTTGATATTCGAGTAAAATTGGAGTATACCATACCCGACTTAGATTTGCCTCGAACACAAGAAGCCGTTGAAAAAGTTACTTTTTTGAAGAATAATAAGGCGATTGTTGTTGTTCCTGGATTTTTGGGTTCTAATTTATATAATGCCGATACAGGTGAACTAATGTGGCATACATTGCTGATGGATGTTACTGAAGATATTACTATAGCAGAAGTGGCTGAATTGGCACGTATTTTAAAAACATTGGCTTGTGATGTTGATGGCACGCCTATTAATGCAGCGAGAGCTAGAGATGATAACGGGTTTTGGAATGTCTACGAAAATTTACTTGATAAACTAAGTGATGACGATTCAGGAATTTCAGGCGAAAACAATATTTTATTTTTTTCTCATGATTGGCGACTTAGTTATGACAAGTCAGCACAAGAGCTGGATAAATTTATTTCCGATTACGATCAGGTAGTTTTTGTAGCTCACAGTATGGGAGGAGTTTTAGTAGAAAATTACATTGCGCTTTACGGTACTAATAAAGTAACCAAGTTGATCACATCAGGAACACCATATTGGGGAGTTCCTGCCGCTCTGCCTGGGTTGCATACAGGTAATATGGGATATTTTGTAAATGACCTTTCGTGGCAAGAAGAACTATTCACACAAAGTGTATTTCGTAACATTGTTAAAAATTTTGGTGGTGTATATGATGCCTTGCCTAATAGGCTATATACAACGAAACAACCGTGGATAACATTCGGTATCAAGTATTATTCATTTGATGAATACGATTCATTAATGACCAATTATTATAATCAAAGTTTATGGAAAAATGCAAAAGATAACCACGAGCGGATATATCAATCCATGCGTAGCAGCTCTGACTTAAAAAGAATAGCGTTTGTTGGAGAGGGTTATCAGACAATAACTCAAATTGATACTTTCATAGTAGCGATTGACGGAAGAGAAGAAATTCTTTATCATATTGTTTACGGTGACGGCGATGGTTTAGTGCCTTATGAAAGTTCAACTATGGATCTCAATTACAATTTGTTAGACATTAGATTCAGACCAGTAAGTCACATGGGGACTATTCAGAATAACGACATTATAAGCGAGATAATTTCCGAAATTAAGAACCAGGATAGTTCCGCTCCTACCATTGGTTATTTTGCCCCTATTGAAACAGGTGAGAGGTTAGACTTAGTCAATTATATATTTTTTACAGGAAAATTTGATATGACTGCTCAAAATGACCATTCTCTGTATTCTTATAAAAGTGAAAGTGGTTGGATAACTGGTAATAATTTTAAAATTGACCCTATCATCTCAAGCGATACGGAAACATTAATATTGTCTCAATTTGGCGAAACTGATTTTAATTTTGAATTAATCTCGCTAGAAGACCAAACGACAACAATCGTTTTATCATTTAATGAAACCGATTATATCTATAAGGATATAGTTGTTGAAAAAGGGAGTATTCTTTATATTGACATGAACAATGACGAGCTTACTTTGCTGATTGATTTAGACGGTGACGGCGAAATCGATAAAGAAATTTTGTCAAAATCCGAGCAAAAAGAAGCCCGCCTCCGTTTGGATGTGGTTTTTGACAACATAAAATAACAAAAAACAATACGATAAGAGTAATGGCATTTAGCCCTTACTCTTATTGCATTTGCAAATGAGGGATAATATTATGCTAAAAAAATCTGAAAAACTACAATTAGAAGTGTTATGGAAAACGGAAAAGCGAAAATTAATAAATATAGCGACAAGGCATTTTTTTATTGTGATAGGAGTAGTAATTATGACTACTATTGCATTAATTGTTGCATTAATTATTGCTATCATAATAGGCTACAATATCTACAAAATAATATTTAATATCACAACATATGACACCAGAATAATGGTTGAGGCTGAAAATGAATTTTTATTAAACTATTATTGGTTATCATCAGATGAGGCATCATTGGAAATAGTTAAAGAAAAAGGGCGAGCTTTTTTGAGACCATATGAATACAAATACATTTTTAGTAATTCTATTGCCAGTAATTACTTTGAAGAGTATCTATTAGGAATTGAACTTAAAGGGGTTGTATATTTCTCTGCAAATATTCTTGATCGTGACCCAAAGTATAATTTCCCTAAAAACATTGCCCCCGGAGGTGCGGAGTTATTCTTTTTATGTCACCCCAAATTTGATTGCGAAGAATATATAGTTGATGAAAAGAATTATATTGTTAAAAATCAAAGCCGTTATATTTCTTTTAATAACAGTTATTCATTCAATGATGCGATGGAAATGCTAAGCGGCTTAGAGCAATATGGTTATATTACTTGGCTTTGGGTTGATACCTACACTTACATCGAAGAAAAAGAAGACTTAAAAGGCGTTTACGGTATTCCATTATTTTACAGCGGCGAAACCGTAGCCGACCCCCTAAACGAGTTTTTATATAGGGTTAATAAAGCGAATGAAAGCAAATATCATGTTGAAAGCTTGATTTATAACGAAGTTAAATTAGGTATTAAAAATGACGGAACTGATATTGAAGAGGGCGATGTAAGAATTATAGGGGCGGTTTTTTTGCCTTTTGAGAGCGATTTTGATAATGATATTATAGGGGAATTGGAGTTTGTTAATGTGGTTATGAACTGATGAAACCCGCCTTTGTAAAAAAAGGCGGGTTTTTTAGAGTCGATTTTATCCATATTTACCCACAAAATCAGCGGGTGACATTATGAAATCCTCTTTTGGGAAATCTTTTAAATTTCCTGTTATTAGGATTGCCCCGCTGTGTTTAGCGGTGTCGTAAAATATGCGGTCGGATTCGTCTTTGAAAATTATATCGCTTTTGGTCGGGATAACGATTATTCCCGAGTTTTTTATTTCGGTTAAAATCATCAATTTCTTTTCAGGCGGTATTTTTAATTTCGGATATGAGAAAACTCTGTCATATTCAGCAAAAATCTCCAAATTGTAAATTAATTCCACATCTCCTCCGGTTGTCGCAATATCTATGACGGCGGTCGGGATTCCGCCCGGTTTAATGACGGAAGAAATATAAACATTTGTATCAATAACAACATTAATCATTGCTCCGCTCTCATTTCTGCCCTGCATTCGGCAATTATAGCGTTGATTTCGTCCATAGTCACTTTATCCGTACCGTTTCGGACAGAATCCTCATGCACCGATTTTATAGCCTCCCGAAGCCTCCCTTTGGCTTCTTGGCGGCTTTTTTTTGCTAATACCTCTTTTAAGCCCTCGTCTAAAATCGTGATTATAACATCTGTACCGTCGGGAATATCAACCACATCATCAACGACAAACGCATTATTTCTATAACTACCCCTCAAAGATACCATACAAAAACCTCCAATGCTTCAATTTGACTTAAATCTTCAATATGCGATTTAGAACATCATCAGATATTCCGATATTTTTGAGGCTGTCAACAACTTCCTTTAACGTTTCCTGCCTACCATTTTGAAGCCCCTCTTCCATCCCCTCTTGCCTACCCCTGCGTTCCGCATAAGCCAAAGCCGAAGCTTCATTATGCTTTGCCCGCTCTCTTAACCTTGCCGCTTCCTTAAATTCGGGTGTTGCCGTTACGGTTTTATATGCACTAATCGCTTCTTGCATTTCATCAACCCCTAACTCCTCAATTTTATTTAAATTTTCAATATGCGGTCGAGAACATCATCAGATATTCCGATATTTTTGAGGCTGTCCATAACTTCTTTCAACGTTTCTTGCCTGCCCTCTTGCCTGCCCTCCCGCCGTGCATACGCCAAAGCCGAAGCTTCATTATGCTTTGCCCGCTCTCTTAACCTTGCCGCTTCCTTAAATTCGGGAGTGACCGTCACAGTTTTATACGCACTAATCGCTTCTTGCATTTCATCAACCCCTAACTCCTCAATTTTATTTAAATCTTCTTGAGTTTTCGCTTTAAATAACGCAAGCCATAGACCTAATCTGTCGGTTTTTGACAGATTTTCAACAGGTAACTTAGGCAACTCAAAATAATGCAGACAAAATTTGTCCGTCAACGGAGTGTGACGATTTACTTCAAGTGCGTTAAATTCCGAATGAAAGCCGTCATAATCGGCAAACATCGTGAAATTTACAATACTTACGACAATCGCCTTTGGCAAATCCGAATAGATCCCACCCGACTTCAAAGCCGTGGAATATTCCCTCGCCCAGTAATACAGGCTTCGTTCGGGAAAATCGCCCTCGTTATCGACTTGGACTTCAAGATCAACACGCTGGTCGTTAACAGTCATGTTTATGTCAAGCCGACAAAATTTGTCTTCCAACGTTTCCGGCGGGATTTCGGGATTGCGGATTTGAAATTGCTCGATGCTGTCGGGAGAAATGCTAAGCAACGTTGCGACAAGGTTTTTTAGCAGTTTAACGTGTTTTGTAAAAATCATCTTGAACAGCAGGTCGTAGGTGAATTTATATTCAAGTTCATTCATAGATATAGCCCCCTTTATTAACTTTATTATAACAGATTTTCGGCGGAATGTCAAGAATAAGCTAATTCCCAACCCAAATAACCCTTGCTTTTTTTATAGTTTTCTTTTGCTTCGTCAACCGATGAGGAAACAACATTTAGTGTATTATTGATGTGCTTCTGGTGCTACCCTTTCTTAAACAGCCCAAATAACCCTCGCTTTTTAGAGTTTTCTTTTGCTTCGTCAGCTGATGAAGAAACTGCATCGGTTTCATTGTCACCACTATTGCTAGTGTGTCCATCGCCGTCTAAGAGTTGTTTTTGAATTGTTCCGCCGTGCAAAACCTGTTCGCTGTTTATAATAGCATGGGCTTCTGAGAGCCGAGCGTTTAATTCGTCGATTTGTTTGTTTTTTATCTCTAATTCAGTTTGCAACATATCAATAAGCCTATCAACACGACCGTCAACTATTGACGGTTCGTTTACGTCAACCTTGTTGACGGCTTGATTAGAAAATGCAGATTTAACTAGGTTTTCTCCGACAACATCTATGTAAACAACGCCATCAACGGTTGACGTAAATTGACGTAAACTTGTTGACAGGGGTTCTCTCTTTATTTTTTGGTGAACAGCCTGCTTTGACACACCAATTTCGCTCGCAATTTGTCGAATAGTTTTCATTAATCATTCACCTCACCTAACAGCTTTAATCAAGCGTTTATTAAAACAAAGTCATTTGTGCATTAAACCCGTTTTTCAACCTCATTTTTAATTATTCCCATAAGGTATTTGAATCTGTCATGAAGCGGGGATTGCTTATCAGTGGCTCGCCTCAACATTTTATAATACTGTTCACGCAGAAAATCAAAACGCTTAATTTCATCCCTAATCTCTACCGTAGCCGCACTTATCATCTGCATTTCAATATTGTTAAATTCATAATCACAAGCTTCGGCAATAAACCTCAAATGCTCATCATACTGCAATTCTACTTGCTCCTCCTCAATAAACTCTGACTCATCAAATTCTGACTCATCAAATTCTGACTCATCTTGAAGTTCAATAAACTCATCAAGTGTGAGCTGATCAATATAGTCATCGTTTTTCTTTATGTAAAATATTATTGTAAGCCATTTTCCGCCTTTTCCTGTTTTTCCTCGTTCATAAGTAAAAGTCAAGTCTGTAATTTCAGTTAAAGCTTTTCGACAGGCTTCAAGTACCCTAACCTTAAAATTGTCCCAACGTTCCTTATACTCTTCCGTCAGTTCAAGCCTATCCTGCAAGCTTTTAACAGATATTTCAAGCTTTCCCGCTTTCTGATGTTGTTTTAGCAATTCATAGATTAGAAGCTGATTGGTAGAATTTAGCCGCAAAGCATTCCAAAGCTGATATTTAAAATATCTCCCTTTCAAGTCAAACATAAACGGCAAAGCACGCTCGTGAGCATCGATTTCTATAAACCACTCACCGTCACCGTCCTTGTCTAACGTACACTCTTTAAATAATTGAAAACTCCTATATCCACCCGACTTGATTGGAGTGTTTATAACTTTACAGAGTAATCCATTGGTCACCATTTGAAAATGTCTAATATTGGTAAATTTCCCTAGGTTCATTATTTTTCTAAAATCTTCTAAAGAAAATCTTACAGTACGAGTATCAATGTCCCTTGCATTAATTTTAGCGAGATAAATACTAAAAAACCTAAGTTGTTGCAATGTCATACCGTTTATACGAACCTCATTTAGTTCATTACTCTTTTCAACAAGTTCAGTTCCTATGAGTGCCACATCAATCACCTCAACAACAGTATACCATAATTCTACTACATTGTCAATATGGTGTAGTAAAAATGATGTTATGATTTTTCGCTACAGAACAAATTAAGAACAAAAAACAGCAACACTAAACAAATTATGTTTAAACCGGACATTTAAAAACAAATAGGCAAGAAAGATACCCTCTGTCAACAAGTTTATGTCAATTTACATCAACCGTTGACGGTATCGTTTACGCTGATGTTGACGGCAGAAATATAGTTAAATCAACGTTTCTCTCCCGAATCGGCAACGAGGTTGACATAAACAAGTTGACAACTTAACTGCACTTTTTCATGTGGTTTTTCAAATAATCCATGTAGTGAATTGATATAATCCATGTAGTGAATTGGTATAATCCATGTAGTGAATTAGAATAACCAATGTAGTGAATTGATATAATCCATGTAGTGAATTAGAATAACTCATGTAGTGAATTGATATAATCCATGTAGTGAATTGAGGGGGTGACTCCTTATTATATCAAACAAGATAAAAACAAGTTATAAAACAAGCTATCAAACAAGGAGAGCTCGCCTGATTGATTTTCCACATTGATTTTTTAGCTGTATTATTTTTTCCCCAGAGCGAAGCATAAAACCGACAAAAAATGCAAAGAAGCATTAAAGGGCTTATTATAGCCTATCAATCACCGTTCATAGTTATTGTAGAAATTTCCATATTTACCCAAACGACAGGTTAACAGATTTGCAGTCTTTTCAAAAATGATTTGAATTTTGCTATTGTTATTGCAAAAATTTAGTCACAAGTTAATAGGGAAAAGAAAAACCAAAACAATATTAGCTTAATTTTCAAATATCGCAACCAATTTTAAGGCTCTACAAAGCCCTACAATCAGCCCTTGGGGGTTTGGTAATAAGAAATTATGGCAATGGGCTTCAGAATGGGCTACAGGGGCTTGCAGGTGGCTTGTGGGGGAGGTTGGGCAGATTGGTTTTCTGCGGCAAGGCAGTATTTTGGGTAATTTTAGAATTTTTCCGTTCGTGTTTTTGGGTGTTAAGCTGATTATGAAACGTGACTTTTCCTTGGATTTATCATAACTTTGGGGCGGAAAAATTTAAAATTTATTAAAAATCCCCACTTTGCTCTTAAAACCCAATCCGTATTTGGGATTATTGCGGCTGTCTGAAAAGGAATAAATATTTTATTTTACTGTTATGGCGGCATTGGAATAAAATTTACCGTATTGACCTAAAAAAGCAATTAATTTTGGTAAATCCTCTTTTTCTATTTGAGTGCCTATGACTTTTTCGGTTACTGCACCTATTTCAATCAGCCGCTTGGTTCTCTTATTGCGTTCTTGGGTTGATAATTTTGCCTTTAAACGTTTTTCTTTTTCGGTGAGCTTTCTTTTTCGTTCTGCAATATCTTCAAGTTGCATTTCAATAGTGCGTGGTTGATGTTTTCTTTCTTCGGTATTTACGATTTTATCCATAATAAAAAACTCCTTTTTATTGTTAATTATATCAAAAAACATTTACATTGTCAAGTATATATGGTATAATTTAATAAATAACAAATTTAGAGGATATGCGGACAATATCCCTGTAAAGGGCGCACTTACAGACAGTCTGCGACCGTCTATTAAAGTGCGTAAGGGGTGAACCCCTTAACCCCCCGAAAGGAGAGTTTGGAAAGTGGCTATATATCATTGCTCTGTAAAAACAGGCGGCAGGAGTAAAGGACAGAGTGCTGTTGCCGCTTCTGCATATCGTTCAGGTGAAAAATTAGAAGATAAAGAAATAGGAGAAGTCTTTGATTATACTCAAAAAAGCGGAGTTGTTTATAGTGAGATAGCGTTATGCGAAAACGCTCCCGCTGAATACTCTAATCGTGAAGTATTATGGAACGAAGTTCACAAAGTTGAAAAATCCAAAGATGCACGTCTGTGGCGAGAGATTGAGGTTGCAATACCACGAGAATTGAGTGAAATAAGACAGATAGAAGCTGTTAGAGAATACGTGCAGGGGTTTATAAAAGTTGGTATGTGTGCAGATTGGAGTATTCATAATAAAGGGGACGGAAACCCCCATGCCCATATCATGCTGACAACCAGAGCGATTAAGGCTAACGGTGAATGGGCAACAAAAGAGAAGAAAGATTATGCCAGAGATGAGCATGGTGAAAAAATACCGATAATAGACCAAAATACAGGATTACAGAAGATTGACGGTC
>Ga0099364_10009809_pt1 | contig 13260 bp, 11 predicted proteins | sample TergutTh196P3_FD_73070 | JGI IMG/M metagenome (GOLD analysis project Ga0099364, IMG submission 73070) | Microcerotermes parvus P3 segment gut microbial communities from Pointe-Noire, Republic of the Congo - Th196 P3 | ecosystem: Host-associated > Arthropoda: Insects > Digestive system > Gut ...
TTGTAAAAACGGCCCGCGGGGAAGGGGAGGCGGTCGGCCCGGCCTTCAAAGGCGGCGCCGATGAGGGCGCTTAGGGCCCGGCGGGTTTGAGCCAGCCGGGTATAGGGCCGACGGGTGTTCAAGGCCAGGAAGCGCATGCTGAAAGTGGGGGCCAGGCGGGCCCGGAAGGGGGCGGGCCAAGTGGCGCCGCCGCTGTCCGGGGCGATGGTCAAATGGGCCCTGTGGGCGACCATTTTCAGGTAGCGTTCCCGGGGGTCGGGTTCATAGTGAAAGAGGGCCAGGCCCACCAGGGGCTTGGCGGCCAGGTCCGGACGGGCCTGGAGTCCCAGGGTGTCGTTCTTCCAGCCGTAAACCTGGTAGCGGCCGCTGCCCAAGGTTTGGGCGAAAAGAAAATCCGGTGGCCGGTTGCGTAGTCCGGGGCTGACCAGGGAGGCCTGGGGCAGGGCCAGGGAGGCCAGGAAGGGGGGCCAGGGGCGGCTCAGGATGAGGCGGAAGGTCAGTTCCCCCACCTGCTCGAAGCGCTCCAGAAAGGGAAAATAGCGGCGGCCGGTGGGGGTTGACATGAGCCGGTCGAAAGAAAAGAGGGCCGCGCTGGCGTTGACCAGGAGGCCATCGGAAAAGGTGCGCCCCTCCTCCAGGACAAAGGTATAGATTAGGCCGTCATCCGAGACGGTAAAGGTTTTGGCCAGGGAGGTCCGGGGTTCGGCCGTGCCGGGGGCCAGGGTCATTAGGCGGTCGTAGGCGGCCATTATGACCGGCCAGGCGGCCGGGTCGGGTTCGGAGTGGGGGTCCAGGCTCAGGGGAGCTTGGGGGTAAATGGCCCGAAATACCTGGGAGTCTGAAGCGGGCTTGGCGCCCCGCTTTTGGGTGGCCCCAAGGTCCGAGGCGGCCGCCGTCAGCCCGGCCAGCAGAATGAGTATGAGAATATGCCGCATAATTAATCAGCGCTTCCCTACATATGGAAAAGGGAGGGCAGGAGCGCCCCCAACCCCCACAGGAGAAGGCTGTAGAGATAGAAACCGAAAAAGAAGACCAGGGCGGCCATGAAGCAGAATACCTTTTCCCCCTCCAGCCGCTCAAAGGTCCCGGTCAAAGCTTTCCGCCAACTGGAGCGCCAGGGTGAAATCAGGACGAAAACCAGGGTGGCCATCGGGGCCCAATAGGTGAAAATAGTGCTTTCGTGCAGCCAGACTGAAGACTTGAAATAGCTGAAATAATAAATTATACTGAAAAAAATGAGAATCATGGCCATATAGCCCAGGTGCCATAAAATCAGGCCGCGCAAAGAGAGTTTTTCCTTGGGGGTCAAATCAAAAAGTTTCATTGGTTTCCAAATAGAACTTCAAACAATTTGAAAGCCAGCGCAACTGGACTTTGCCCATTATAAGCCCCCTTCCCCCATAACACAACCAGCCGGCAGGGGCTTTGCCCCTGCACCCTATATCCGGTAGGAGAATTATGAAAAGTCATCGCCAAGAACTGTGGTTTCAGACCAATGCCCGCCGCGCTTTCATCAACATCACTCCCGAGGTGAACGCGGAATTGGCGGCCTCCGGCATCAGCGAAGGCCTGGTGCTGGTCAACGCCATGCACATCACGGCCTCGGTCTTCATCAACGACGATGAGGCCGGCCTCCACCGCGACTTTGAGCGCTGGCTGGAAACCCTGGCCCCGGAAAAACCCCACGACCAATACGACCACAACGGCTATGAAGACAATGCCGACGCCCATCTAAAACGCCAGATCATGGGAAGGGAGGTGGTGGTGGCCGTGACCGGGGGCCGCCTGGACCTGGGCCCCTGGGAACAGATTTTTTATGGGGAGTTCGACGGACGGCGGCGCAAGCGGGTGCTGATCAAGATAATTGGCGAATAGGGCGTCGCGGAAGTTCAAATTTTTGTCCTTAGCGGTTCAAATTTTTATGATCAGGAGTTCAAAAAATTGAACTAGACAGCTTTCAACCGGTCATTTTTTTGAACTTTCTTTGACCGGTCAAAAGCTATCTAAAAAATTTAAACATATTTAACAGGTTACCAAATGGAAATTTTAGGCGGTTTTTGGCCCGGCTTTTGCTATATAGAACAGCGATGGTCACGCCCAAGGCCATAGCTAAAACTCCTCATCCTCCTTGTTGCTGAAACCGAGACTCCGCCTAAGTCTCGGTTTCTTTTTTATTTGCCTGTGACTCTGATGATCGCGTTGCGTCTTAAGTCTTCCATCCATTTATTGAAACTCTCTTGCATCTTCTGGCGCTCCAGAAGGCGGCGGGCGTTTTCCTGGGCTTCCCGGCTGAACCGGCCGTCCGCTCCGGGAACGGGGACCGCCTCTTCTTCGGCCAGGGTCATGAGGACAACCGCCTGGCCGGCGTTGATGGGCTCGGTGGGCCGGCCCGGGGGCAGCTTGGCCAGAATGCTCTTAAGCTGGGGGGGCAGGCTTTCCAGGCTGATCGCGTCCCCCGGGTCCCCGCCCTGGTCGTGGCCGGGGCCTTGGGAATACCGGCCGGCGGCTTCGGCGAAGCTCAGGCCGCCGTCGATTTCCCGCTTGATGCGTTGGGCTTCGGCCAGGGAAGCGGCCGGTTTTTTTGGGTCCAGGGGCAGAATGATTACGCGCAGCCCCCGGCCTCTTCTTTGGGCTTCCAGGCGGGGGCCGTCGCTTTTGAGGTAGTTCTGCACTTCCTTGTCGGTAACCACGATGCGGCTCATCACCCTGGCGGAGCCCATGATCTGGTTGCGCAAAAGTTCCAGGCGCACGCCCTCGCGGAAGGTTTCCAGGCTGGCCCCGCTTTGGGCCACCGAGGCCCGGAACTGGGCTTCCGTGAGATTGTTCTGTTGCTTTATCCTCTCCAAGGCCGCGGTGACGTCCCCTTCGGTGATGAAGACGCCTTTGGCCTTGGCCGCCTGGTTGATGAGTTCCTGGTCGATCATGTCTTCCAGCACCTTTCCCCTTAGGTCGGCGCGGTTGAGCCCGGCCGGCGACCGTCCGCTTTTGGCCAGGGAATTGATGCGGTTCTCCAGTTGTCTTCTGGTTATCACCTCACCGTTGACCACGGCCGCGATGCCGTCGGATTGAGCGGACAGGGCCGCCGGGGCCGGGGCGGCCAGGGCCGCCAGGAGGGTCGCAAGCAATAAGGCGCGCATAGGAATCACTCCCGGTTTTTTATAAGGTTGGGGTTTATGCTTATGTCCGCCGTGGCCCGGCGGGCCGCCAGCCAGCGGCTGAAGGCCTCTTCGTTGATTTTAAGTTCGTAGGCGGCTCGGGCGGCCTTGAGTTCGGCCACGGCCGCGGATTCCCTGTCCAGCTCCAGCACCTCGTAGATGGCCCAGCTTTCCTCCTGGCGCATGGGGGCGCTGGGTTTTCGGCCGGCCCAGGCGTCTTCCAGAACCATCCGGAGGCCGCCGTCCAGGTGGTCGCTCTGGAGCCAGACGGGCGCGGAGAGGATGACCGGAATTCCTTCCAGCTTGTAGTTTTGGGCCATCTGGTAAAAATTCCCGGATTTCGGCAGTTTTGGAGTTTCCGGGACCGGCGGCAGGAAGAGGGCTCTAACCAGGTAGCGGGTGGGCCTGTTTTTGGGCCAGGCCTCCCAGAAGGCCCGCCAGTCCGCGGCCGAGAACCGCCGCTCCTCGGCCATGATCCTGGCGGTGATTTCCTGCAAGGCCCGCCGCCGGAGCAGGTTGCGGCGGAAGGTCTCAGACTGGTTCGGCGAAAGGCCGGGCCGCGCTTCGTCATCAAGGCTGGAGGCGCTGATTCCCTTGGCTTCCATGGAAATATTCAGCCGGGCGGCTTCGGCCAGCACCAATCGCTCTTCGATCATCTTTTCCAGCACCAGGCGCGGGGTGTCCGCCTGTGTGTGTGGGCCTTCCCCGCTATTCAACCGGCCGTGGAGCCCCCAGCCCAGCACCTGGTTCAGTTCGGCCATGGTGATGGGCCGGTCTTCGACCAGGGCGGCCGTATCCGGCGGCCAGATCCAGCCCTCCTGGGCCTCACGACAGGCCCAGGAGGGCAGGAGAGCCAAGAGGAAGGGCAGGGCGGTCGCCAGGGGTTTGGCGGTTAAGCCGCGCCTCATGGTTGAGCGCCGCCCAGTGAAGCCAGGAAGGAGCGGACCAGGCCCAGGTCGGCCCCGCTCTCCAGGGTTATGTCGCCCACAAAGAGCTTGCCGGAGGGCGCCAGTCGCACCCGACCTTTCTTCTTATTCGTGACCAGGGCCAGAACCTGGTCGTAGGAGGCCGGCCCCGCCGGGCCGAAGGTGAGGGTCAGGCCGCCGGGCCCGGTCTCCAGGCGGGCCGCCCCGGCCCGCCGCAGCAGGATTTTTATTTCCATGAGGGCCGCCAGGTTCTCGGCCTCTTCAGGCGGCGGGCCGAAACGGTCGCGCATTTCGGTTTTTAGGGCCTCGATTTCCTCAAAGGCGCCGGCCTCGGACAGCCGGCGGTAGAGGACCAGGCGGGTCGAGGTGTCCGGCACATAGCCGACCGGCAGAAAGGCCGGGAGACCAAAGGAAACTTCCGGCTCCGGGGTCTCTTCAACGGGTTGTCCTTTCAGCTCCCGTATGGTCTCCTCCATCAATTGGGCATACATTTCGTAACCCACCAACTGGGCCTGGCCTGACTGGGCCGCGCCTAAGATGTTGCCGCTGCCTCGGATTTCCAGGTCGTGCCTGGCGATCTGGTAGCCGCTCCCCAGTTCGCTGTGGTCCAGGAGGGCCTTGAGGCGTTTACGAGCATCGGCGGTCAGGGTATCGGGGTTGTCCACCAGGAGATAGGCGAAGGCCTCCTGGTTGCCCCGGCCGACCCGGCCGCGCAGTTGGTAGAGCTGGGCCAGGCCGAAGCGGTCGGCCTGGTCGATGATGATGGTGCCGGCGGCCGGGAAATCCAGGCCGGATTCCACTATGGCCGTGGTGATCCAGACGTCCAGTTCCCGGTTGAGGAATTTGGTCAGGGCTTGTTCCAGTTCCGCCTCCTTCATCTGGCCGTGGCCGATGCCGAAGCGCACCAGGGGCATCAGCCGCCTTAACCGGTCGGCCCAGAGCTGTATATCCCGCACCCGGTTGTGTACCAGGAAGACCTGGCCGCCCCGGGCCAGTTCCCGGTCGATGGCCTCGCAGACGGTTTCATCCTCATACTTAAGTAGGGTGGTCTTAACCGCCTGCCTGTCCTGGGGGGGGGTGGCGATGGAGCTTAAGTCGCGGATGCCGGCCAGGGACATGGACAGGCTGCGGGGAATTGGGGTGGCGCTCATGGTCATGACATCCACCCTGGCGCGGAGCTTTTTCAGCTTTTCCTTGTCGGCCACGCCGAAGCGGTGTTCCTCGTCGATGACCACCAGGCCCAGGTCGTGAAATTTTACGTCTTTCTGCAAGAGGCGGTGGGTGCCGATGAGGACGTCCACCCGTCCCGCGGCCGCCTCTTTAAGAAGGGTCTTTATTTCAGCCGGCTTCTTGAAGCGTGACAGGGCCGCGGTTTTGATGCCCCAGGGCCCCAGGCGGGCCGCGAAGGTGCGCTCGTGCTGCTCGGCCAGAATGGTGGTCGGCACCAGGACGGCGGCCTGCTTCTTTTCGGCGATCACTTTAAAGACGGCCCTTAGGGCCACCTCGGTCTTGCCGTAGCCCACGTCGCCGCAAATGAGCCTGTCCATGGGTTTGGGCAAGGCCAGGTCGGACAAAACCTCGTCAATGGCCCGCCGCTGGTCCGGGGTCTCCTCATATTCGAAGGCGGCCTCGAATTCCAGAAAAAGGCTGTCCCGGGATTCGTAGGCGTGGCCCGGGGTTATCTGGCGGGTGGCGTATAGCTGGAGCAGTTCTTCGGCCATCTGGCGGATATTCTCCTTGACCTTGGCCTTCAGTCGGCCCCAGGTCAGGCCGCCGAGCCGGTCCAGAAGGGGAGGGCGGTTTTCGGCGCCCACGTACTTGCCCACGGACTTGAAGAGTTCCACCGGCACGTAGAGCTTATCCCCGCCCTTGTAAACTAAGTGCAGGAATTCGCCCATCTGGCCGTATGAGAGCCGGAGGGTGACCAGGCCCTGGTATTGGCCGATGCCGTGGACATTGTGAACCACGTAATCGCCGGGGGCCAGGCCCTTGAGGCTGGAGAATTTCAGCCCCCCCTGGTCCAGGGCCGGGCGGCGGCGCGGCCGCTGGCGGGGGGCGAATATTTCATCTTCCACAATATAGGCCACCTGGTCGCCGGCCAGGGCGAAGCCGCCGGAGAGCTGGCCCACCTCCAGGGAGAGGCGTCCGCCCGCGTCCGTCCCCGGCCCCCGGCTGGGGGCCAGGTTGTATTCGGCCAGCATTTCGGCCAGGCGCCGGGCCTGTTCCGGCCCCCGGGCCACCAGGTGGGTCTCAAAACCCCGGACGAGGAGGCTGGAAAGGCGGGCGGCCAGGGGGGCCAAAAAGCCGCCGCCCCTGGCCTGGCCGGCCGTGGGCAGGGCTTTTAGGTTGGAGTGGGGTTCAGTCTGGAGGTGGTAATAGGCTTCTTTCCCTTTATGGTTGGCCTTAAGGTCTGTCTTAAAGTCAAGCGCCCGGGTCCGCCAGCCGGCCCTCCGCCCCAGGCCGGCCAGGGTTTCGGTCGGCGGCAGCCAGCCGCGCCGGAGGTCCAGGTGGGGCCGTTCTTCCAGGCGCAGCCGTTCATAGTGGTTTTTGAGGCTCAGCCAGGCCGCCTCGGCCGACTTGATGAAGTCCTCGGGTTCGTGGATGAGTACGCGGGCCCGGCCCAGGGCGGAGCTTAAAGGGACCAATTCCGTGAAGAGGGGGGCCCAGGAATCCAGGCCGCTTACGGTGGTCCCGGCTCGGAAGGCCTCGGCCAGGGGGGCCCACAAAAGTCGGTGCCAGCCCGCGCCCTGGGCCAGCTCTTCCAGGGCGCCTGCCGCGGCGGCCCCGCTTTGGGCGTCATAGGCGAATTCCCGGGCCGGGGTGATGAGGAGAGAGGGGAGGGCGGCTAAGGATTTTTGGCTTTCCACCTGAAAGGTCCTTATGGATTCCACCAGGTCGCCGAAGAATTCCACCCGCACCGGCAGGTCGCGGGCGGCCGGGAAAATATCCACTATATAGCCCCGGGCCGAGAAATCGCCCGGCGATTCCACCTGCCCCACCGAGGTGTAGCCGTGGCGGACCAGGAAGGCCTTCAAATCCTCCAGGTCCGTCTCCGTCCCGGTCTTTAGGAGGCGCATGGCCGCCAGGGTCTCAGCCGGAGGGGGCGCCAGCCGAATGAGGGCCGGGGCCGAAGCCGCCACCAGGCGGGGCCCGTCGTCTTCGGCCAGCTTGGCCAGAACCCATTGGCGTTCCAAGGCCGCGCTCGGCTCGGCGGCCTGGGCCAGAAAGGGTTTGGCCTCGAAGGCCGGGAAGAGATGGATCCGGTCCCGGCCTTCGGGCCAAAAAAAGCCCACATCGCCCACCAGGTCTTCGGCCATGGCGGTCGTGGGCAGGGCCGCTAAAATGGTCTGGGGCCGGTCTTTGATGAGCCGGGCCAGAAGATGGGCCAGGACCGGCAGGGTCACCCCCCCCAGAACAATGCTCCGGCCTTCTTCCGGCTGCAACCGGCCCAGGTCGCCGGCATAGGGCTGACAGTCCATCATTTATTTCGAGTTATCCTTTAAATTCCAGTATATGTCATAGGCGGTTTTTTTTCAATGGCCTGGCATAGAAAAACCGCCGGGTCGGGCGACCCGGCGGTGATAAGGAAAAGGCCGAAATCTCAGCAGCCGGCGGCGAGGTGCTTGTTGACCGGCACCACGGCCTTGATTTCCGGCAGGGCCTCTTTCAGGGCTTTTTCCACGCCGTGCTTCAAAGTCATCTCGCTCATGGGGCAGCCGTTGCAGGCCCCGGTGAGGTTGACCTGGACCACGCCGTCTTTAATGTCTACCAGTTCAATGTCGCCGCCATCGGCTCTGAGGGTGGGACGCACTTTGGCCAGCACCGCTTCAACTTGCTCTCTCATGGTTCGCAACTCCCTTGTGTCAGTTGAATAAGAAGTCTTGATATGTCATCAAGCTTAAATAACCTCATTTTTCCGAATGATTCAGTTTACCACAAAGGTTCGGCTTCCGCCAGCTAAAATTCCGGGGGCCGAAAAACCGGGGCGGGGGAATCCCCGCCCCGGTTTTGCGCGGCCTTAATACGAGAATCTCAGGCCCAGCATGACTTCGTGGAGCATGGGCCGGCCGCTGTAGGTAGAGCCTTGAACATAAGTGCCCGTGGTCAGGTCGCTGAAGCTGAAAAAGCGGTAGCCAAGGTCAAGGGCCAGGTTGTCGGTGAGATCAACGGCCGTGCCGCCGGTCAGGCTCCAGGTGAATTTTCTGGCGTAATGTGAGGCATTGCCGCCGTCTACGGTTACGACCTCGCCGGTAACCGTATCGGTTGGGTAGTTTGAGCCTTTGACGAAAGCCACGCCCAGCCCGGCCCCGAGATAGGGGGTGAAGGCGGTATCGGTTTCGAGATCAAGGTAGGCGTTGAACATCAACGTATGGATGTTCATCTTGTTTCGGCTGGTTACTGGTCTGCCGTCTGTAAACCGGCCGTTGCTCTCAGTTTCAAAGGGGGCCCGCATGGTGAATTCCAGTTCCGTCCGGATTGGCGCCCCATAGGTGGAGAAGTCGTAGCCCAGGGCCAGGGCCCCGGCGAAGCGGTTGGAGTGCCCCCGTTTTGAAAAAGTGCCTATGGTGGTTTCAAAGCGGTCATCGCCGGAAAAAAAGGAAACGCCGAGTTTGGGGGTGAGGTAGAAGCCATCGCTTTGGGCCCCGGCCGGGGCCGCCCAGCCGCCCCACGCCAACAGGGCGGCCAAGATGAGGAACAAGCTTTTTTTCATGCTAAAACTCCTTTGTTAGTCTTTAAACCAGTCTTACCAATAGGTGAATCTTAAGCCCAGCATGACCTCGTGGAGGTCGGAGCGTTTGGAATATGCCTTGCCTGAGGGGTCATTTCCTTGAACTGCAATTACCTTCGTATCTGGATCGTTGCCCGGATCAGCTACCGTCCTGTAGACCGTAGATCTCGTATGGTTGCCCATGTTCAAGTTACCGAAATGGAAGTAGCGGTAGCCCAGGTCCAGGGACAGATTATCGGTCAGGGCCACGGCACCGCCGCCCGCCAGGCTCCAGGCTAATTTACGTTGGTTGGTTGAAGTTTCTCGGCTCGTTCCGGCAGACTCTTCGAATTGAACTAAACCATCATAGTAAATATACCCGAATTCGTCATTCTTCAAAGTATATCTATTTTTCCCCTTGGTAAAGGCCACGCCCAGGCCGGCCCCGATATAGGGCGTGAAAGTGCTGTCGTTTTCAAAATCCACATAGGCGTTGAACATCAGGGTGTTGATGTTGGCCCTTTGCCGGTTTGTATAGTGGCCGAGAGCAGCATTATCGCCTCCCTCTTCCGTTTCAAAAGGGGCTCTCATGGTGAATTCCAGCTCCGTCCGGATGGGCGCCCCATGGTCGGCGAAATCATAACCCATGGCCAAGGCCCCGGCGAAGCTGGTGGAGCGGCCGCGCTTGGCGACATGATTATCGGCGGGGTTATCCGAATCAAAGCGGTTTTCGCCGCTGAAAAAGGAAACCCCGAGTTTGGGGGTCAGGTAAAACCCTTCTCCCTGGGCCCCGGCCGGGGCCGCCCAACCGCCCCACGCCAACAGGGCGGCCAAGATGGACAATAAATTTTTTTTCATGCTGAAACTCCTTGTGCGCTTGGTTAAAAAATCTACCCGGCAGACGATTTTACCGGTCACTTAGAATAAATCAAATATAAATTAGCATAATTACAATATAATTGCAACTACAAGATATGCTAATTAAACCCGACCAATCCCTATATATGGTTGGAATTGTTTAATGCTTTTTGCTGTGGAGCCAGACACTGGCCATGAAGGTGAGAAAGGACCAGAAGAGGACAGGGATGAAGGCTTGGGCATATTGTTCGTGGGCGGTGAGGGCCCCGGTGAGGGGGTCGGCTTGGAGGCGGGCGAGGATGAACCCGACAATGTTTTGCATCAGGGCGCCGGCCAGGAAGGGCATGAGGTTCAGAAAGCCGATGAGGGTGCCGGTGATATTTTCCGGAAAATAGTTCTTGCTCAGGGCGAAGATAAGGCCGGTGCCGTGCACCCCTAAAGGCGCGGCCAGGCAGAGGAGGTAGAGCATCCAGGGGGGGGATTGGGCGGGGCCCCAGATGATGAAGGAAGTAAGGCCGATATTGCCGAGGGTCAGGCAGATCAAGACTTTGCTGTATGAACCCCAGCGGTTGCCCCAGAAGACGACGAGGGGCCCCCCCACCAGGAAGCCCAGGGAGGCCGTTGACAGGATATCCCCGGCGGCCACGGCCGAAAGGCCGTGGGCCTCAATGAGGTAGGGCCCGGCCCACAAGCCGGTAAAGGTGTCGTAGAGTAGGTCGGTGCCGGTATAGACCAGGCTGATCAGCCAGAACATGGGGTGGCTGAAAATTTGCCTGGCCGAGGGCCAGAAATGGGGCGTTTTTGCGGGGCGTTTTTGCGGAAGTTCTTGGGGATGCTCTTGGGGATGGCCCGGCCCGGGCCTGGGGTGATCGGCGATCAGGGCCAGGACTAGGCCGGAGAGGGCCAGCCCCGCCAGGCCCAGGGCGAAAAAAGACCAGCGCCAGCCGAAGCGGTCGGCGCTTCGGGCCAAAGGGGAACCGGCCAGAAAGTTTGACAGGGCGCTGGCGGCCAGAATGCAACTGGAGGCCATGGCGAAGTGGCGGGGGGGCAGCCAGTTGGCGGCCAGGCGCACGGCCGGCACGAAGACGAAGCCGGCGGCCAGCCCCACCAGGGCCCGGGCCAGGGCCGCGGACCAAAGGGACTGGCTGTAACTGAACCAGATGGAAGCCCCGCCCAAGAAGATGGTCGCGGCCAGGAGGCAGCGTTTGGGGCCTATCCAGTCGGCTCCGAAACCGGCTATGGGCTGGGTGAGGGCGTAGGCGATGAAGGTCAGGGAGAACATCAGGCTCAGGTCGTCGGGCTTGAGGCCCAGGGCGTTCATGATGTCCAGGGCCACCACGGGGGGGGAGATGCGTTCCAGGGCGGCAAAGACATAGACCAGCCCGGCCAGGGACAGAACCATGAGAGCCCGGGGGGTGACTTTGGCCAGCGGAGGGGGAAGGGTCATTAAACGGCGCTTTTCTAGCGGCCCGCTCGGCGCGGCGCCGAGCGGGCCGCCCTGATATTATTGAAATTCCCTTTCGGCCGCGGCCATGATCCGGTCCAGCTCCCGCGCCTTTTCCGTGGCCAGTGGTTCCGGGCCGGGCCAGGCCAGGATTTCCAGGACCTTGTCCTGGGCCCTTTCCACCACGGTATCGGGTTTTTCCTCCCAGTTGGGCAGTTGGCGCCAATCCAGGAGCGAGGGCCGGTAGTGGGGCTCCTTGCGCAGGTATTTCATGGTCAGTTTACTGGAGAGGTATTCGCCTTTCTCCAGGCAGGCGTCGATATCCGCCACGCCCAGGGTTTCCGAGTTGATGTTGTAGCCCGCGGCCATCTTTTTCAGATAACCCATGGATTCGTCGATGAGGGCCATGGCCTGGTGGCTGTAGAAGGCGGCGGCCTGGACGCTGCCGGCGCCGCCCTGTTCGGTTATCCGCATGAGGGTGGCCATGGTCTGGGCGCTGCCGTAGTGATACATAGCCTGATGGCCCTGGGTATCGGTGAGGGTGCCGCTGGAAAAAGTGTTGGGGATTTTGTAGTGGCGGGCCATGTCCGCGGCCCCGGCGTAGAGCAGCATGAGTTCCGGGCCGTTGGCCACGCTTCGGCCGCTCTGCATTTCCAGCACTTGGAGCAGGACGTAATACCAAAGCCCCAGGCCGGGGCACAGGGCCTGGATTATGGCCGTGGAGGACAGGAATTCGGCGTTTATCTGGGTAAGGGCCCCGGCCAGGGGAAAGGGCGCGTTGGCCCCGCACAGGGCCGTGATGGGCACCCGCAACGGAATGCCGTATTCCCCCCACAAAAGGAGGCGGTCGATTTCGTCGTCGGGGTAGCGCAAGGGGTCGATGACGCAGAAAATGCCGCTGATGATGGGGCGTTTCTTGAGTTTATCCCGGCCGCCGGCCGCAACGGCGGCCATTTCCAGCTCATATTTCAAATGGCTGGAGTGGGTGGTCAGGGCCCAGAAATGCTTGAGGCTGTTTTCCAAAAGGCCCTTGACCACGGCAATGTCGTAGGTTTTGGGATTGATGTCCTGGGGGGTCATGCAACTGGCCACATCTATGTGGGGCAGGTTGTTGATCAGCCGGGCGGAATCCATATTGTCCTTGAAGGTCAGGGGGGTGGTTTTATTGGTGATGAAATCGAAGAGGGCTATTGGCCCGCCCACCTGGCGCATATAGAGGTTGCCCAGCTTCATTTCCAGGTCGAACCTCGGTTCGCGGGCGGCGCAGATGAAGCTGGTCGGGGCCAGCTTGAGCATTTTGTCAATGAAGTCGCGGGGCATGAAGACTCTTTGCCGGTCGTTGGAAATCCTGGCGCCTTGGGCGGCCAGCCTTTCCTGGGCCGCGGGGTGGCCCATGATGACGCCGGTTTTTTCCAATACTTCCAGCGAGGCTTCGTGTATCTTCAATATTTCGTTTTTGGTCAGGACAGAGAGAACGGGCAGCATGGGGCTTCTCCTCAATTGGGTTGCTTAAGGGCCTATTGGCTGGGGGCAAGGCCGAGTTCCTTTTCCCGCTGGTTGACCAGGGCCCGGATGGCGGCGGCGGCTTCTTCGCCCAAGGGGGCGGGGCGGTATTCGGCTATGAGCCGCCTGGCCAGGACCTCGGCCCTGGCGGGCATGTCCGTGCTTCCGGCCTCGGCCCAGCGGTTGTGCATCTGCCGGTCGATGAGCTTGGGGGAGCTTTGGATATGCCGGTTCTTGAAGGTGTCTCGCTGGGTCAGGAAATCCTTCCGGTAGCCGACCTCCTTGATCAGGTCCACGGAAAGGGTTTCATCGTTGACCGCAATGCCTTTCACCGCAAAGAGAATCATTTCGGCCATGTCGGCATCCATCATCAGTTGAACGGCGCTGAAAGTCACGCCCATCTCCAGCATGCCCAGGCCGTAGATGATGTTGGCCCCGGCCAGGGCGGGGAGAAGACCGGTCAGGGTCTTCTCGTGTCCGATTTGGACATCGGAGACCTTACTGTCAGCCTACCCGCCGGCCACCCAACTGGGCAGGAGGTAGTAGCGGGCCAGGGCGGCCACGGCGGCGTTTATCAGGCCCAGTTCCGGGGTCCCCACCACGGCCGTGGCCGCCTTGAGGTTCATGGCCGTGGAGGAACTGCCGTAGATGACCTTGGCCCCGGGC
>Ga0099364_10009811_pt1 | contig 13257 bp, 5 predicted proteins | sample TergutTh196P3_FD_73070 | JGI IMG/M metagenome (GOLD analysis project Ga0099364, IMG submission 73070) | Microcerotermes parvus P3 segment gut microbial communities from Pointe-Noire, Republic of the Congo - Th196 P3 | ecosystem: Host-associated > Arthropoda: Insects > Digestive system > Gut ...
TAACACGCAAGAAACAACAGTAGTTACGCCTCACATTCACAAGCATTGGCACCTGATCTCCATGATGCCGGAACTCAATGATGATATACAGGAAGGACATGAGCGGTCAATGCTCAAGGCGTTGGTCCTTGGGCTCTTATACGAACGCATCAAATGTGAAGCGTCAAACAACACGAAAAATGCCCGCAGCGGGGCGGGCGGCAGGACAGCAGGTGTTGCCGGAATGAAATATAGATATGAATTTTGGCGCACGAACAGCAGGACCCCAACACAGTTGAAGTGCCTGAACAACAATCCATGCGATTCCTTCTACAAGCTGACAGACGTGCTTATTTCCAATCCGATCATCGTGCAGATGATTAACGATGCAGTGAAGCATGAGATAGAAAAGGAGCGCGCACGTAACGTCATATTTGAAAACAGCATGATTATGAAGGGATTGGGCCGGCTATCAATACCCGAACTGACTGGAGAGTTGAAACAACAGATCAGCATTTTCGGCGTTGCTATGGCAATAAAAGCGATGACCCCGCCGGATTTATTTGATGCCAATCAGGGCGTACTGCTGTTGGATGTAATCCTTGATACATTATACGAACAGATGGGCGTACTTTGCCATGAAGGTGAGCGGGATGAAAAATTCCTCGCGCTTATTCAAGAACAGTACGATCTGTTCACAAAGAATTTGAACTTCTATACACAGAAGTATCCGACCATACTGGACGGCTACCTGGCAAGCTTATTGAGGGTAGTAGAAGTATTCATGGACGAAAAAGAATTCTATGACACTGCTGACGAGTTCCGTGAAAGAAAAGAGACGCTGCAAACCGAAACGGATTGGGTATTGCAAACGGATGGGGATGCAGAGAAAGAAGCAGCCCTGGTATAATTAGCATTTACAGAAAGGGGGATCCCGATGATTACTGTAGTCATTTACGACAGCAGCTTAAAACACCTGACCGTAGACGAACAAAGCCGGTTTGAGCGCCTTTTCCAGCCGTTCAAAGACAGGGGCGAAGGCAAGTATAGTGTGCGGCTGTGTAAGTGGGATAGAACAGGAAAAAGGATAGACGATGCCGTGCCTACGCTGTATCAAAGCATTGAGGGGCATACGGTTTGGCGCGCTATCGTTGTGACGGATCGCCCACACGATGAAAACGCTGCGCCTATCATTGTGAACCCATATGATTTCGAACACCCGTATCCTGTTGACACGGATGGCAATCAAATCGTCCCTGACTTGATACGCCTATCGCATATGCTGTGCGGGTATCCCCCGCTGGGTGTGCTAGGGTATAGGACTGCTTATGCCTATTATGACCCTGAATTCAGCGAGCACCGCTATATTCTGGACCCCAGCGGCAAAATAGTGTATCAGGACGAGTTTAACGGTATGCCAGACGAAGAAAAAGAAGCCTTGCTTAACGCAATTGACCCTAATATCGAAATTCTTGAAGATGATTTAGAACTCCTTACGATTGAAGAAAGGTATCCGCCGGAAGTAGAGGAAGAACACAGGGCAAAGACGAAATTGTACTCGTTAAGGGAAAACCGCCCTGAAGAAGTAATCCTGCTCACCCTATGCGAAATACCCGATTACGATTACGATGAAGTGATTGGGCGTTTGAGAGAATCGAAGGCGTCAAACGTCCCGGTTGATTATTGCAGGAAACATAATTATCCAAGCGGATGTAGATTCTTAGCCTATGATATCCGCAACCAGAAGCACACTTTATACAAGCGCGACTTATGGAAATTTTGGATGCTGGCGCTGACGTTAGCTGTGAACGAGGTGCCAAGCACCTCGCTGCAAGCGCATCAGCTATATAAAGCGGATGTGAAGATTAATCCACACGCGCTCGGCATGGTGTATGAGCGATACCTGAATAAGCTAACGGCAATACACGCGGGGCTGAACGAAATGAAGGCGCCCGCTATGGAAGAAGTTACGGATGCAGGGATAGACTTAGTGCCAACGCAAAAAGTGACCGTTACGTTCAATTATATAAGTGACGACCGTTTGGCCGTAGGGACGTCCGGTATCGGCTTCACATCGAATTGCCCGAAGCCTGAAAAGGATCTATGGGAAGAACGCACCCAAGGTTGCCGGAAGGTCATTGAAAATGCGTTGACGAAGCCACGGGAGGTGGTAGCATTCCGGGCCGCCGAAATGCGTGAACGCATCGGGTATTTTATGGGTAAGGAGCATTTACTGGATCGCTTTGAAGTCGACGCCATTGAACGTCGCGTGGACGAGTTAGAGCCACATGTTATGAATGCTATGGTATTCGGGCAGCTAGACGTCAAGGCTTACCGTAAGGAAACTGCCCAAGCAGACAGTAAAGTGCGTAAGGTTTTAGGGACACGCCTTACAAGGCGCAACGCCGTTGAGCTTGGCCTTATTGCTTTGTTCGTGTATCTTTGCGGCTTTGTCCCGTACCTCATAAATACCGCACGGATCGACATACCAACGCTTGGCGTATCGTCGGCATTAGTCGGTATTGCGCTTCTTATAATGGCGCTGTGCTCCCTGACAGTCCTATGGTTTCTGCGCAGAGGGTTGATAAGGAGGATAAAGGAGTACAATAAAACAAACCGTTCTATGATGGATCGCATAAATGCGGGTGCGGATGTCTTTTCAGATTATTTTACGAATGTCTGCACCTATATGTATGCGAAATCATTGCTTACTGGCGTAATCCTAAAAAAAGACAACACAGATAGGCAGGAAAAGCTAAAGAAAGCACATCTGCGCATGATACGCGAAGAACGAGAAACAGCGGATGAAATATGCGCTCTTTATGATGTGGCATTGAACATACCGCCTGCAACCCCATATTTTATTGATTTTGATACGAACCGGGCTCATCCGCATGAAAATCGCTTGTATTTGTTGAGCGCAAACAGTGAAGAAGAAACACTTGAACTCGGCAACACAGGGGAAATGCTGTACGCGCCGTACTCATTTATCAAGGGTATTGAATTGGAACGTGTAAACATAAATGCCATAAACCATCCGAGAGGGGGGTGCAGGTCATGATAGCTAATATAATTGAAATAGGCAGGATACTGCTGGCCACCTCCCCTTTCATCGCGCTGCTGTTGCTTTCAAAGAAAGTAAATTTGAAGGCGCCGAAGCGGGCGCGGCAATTTATCCTGCCGCTCGTGGTATTTATATACTGCGTGGTGGCCGTACTGCTCACAGAGCAGCTGAACGGCTGGATTGTGTACGCCATTGATTGGATCGGGCAATACATTCCCTTTGTGGTGAATTTCAATGCCTCCAAATGGTTGATTTACATATTTAATGCCACTCTGGTTGCTGTTTTTTTGATACTGAAAGCAATCCTGCTTCCAGTGGTGGACAGGGTTTGGAAACTGACGCCTTCACTGTTTGAAAAAACGGCAGGGATATTTTACGAGCATGACGATACGCTGAATGTTTGGGTGCTCAAGGACAAATACGGACAAGCAAAGGCATTATGGAAAGGGATGTATTGGTGTGCTGTCGCGGTTTCATCTTTAATTTTAGGTCTCTCGCAGCTTTACCCGGATGCGCCTTATTTCCAAGCACCGTTTTATCCTGCATTCGGCGTATTGGTGCTGGGCGAGATTCTGTTTTTTCTGTCGGGGCTTACAAAACAGGAATATGCGTCAACCATTGCCGGTGACGATGATGCCTACAACCGTGTGGCCAACTACGGAATGCTACGGCGCATATATTATAACCTATTCCCCGACCGCATTTTACTTGACAGCACCGCGGACAGCCTTTCAGGCTTGTCGAGCTTCGATATGCTGGAGAAGCTGACAGACGATGAAAATGTACTCAACGGCGTTATCGCGCAGTATTTCATTGACTTAAAGGAAAAGGGCGAAACCATCGACCCCGGCTTCGTGCGCGCTTCCATTGACATGGTGAATGGGCACTCCGTTTTGCTCAACACGCCTTTTTACCACGACCTGACAGGGTATATTGTGCTGCCAATAGTTCGGCGGCTGTTAAATTTTGAAAAAGCATTGGTTGTGGTGGGGCGTGATAGCGCGGCAGATGATGTGCTGAAGTGGTTGAATAACGGCATAACCGCCTTTAGCGGAACGACAGAGTTATGGAATGCCGGAATGATGACGGAATGGGATAACGAAATCGACGCGGGTGTACTGCGGTTTGCGGACCTTTATAACCGCAACGTGATTGATGCGAACGAGGCATTTTTAAGCAAGGTCGGGTTCGTGTTATTGGTAGAGCCGTCGCGCATCGTTACTACAGGGCAAATCGGGCTCTCGAACATCCTGGGACGCATTAATACGACTAACAAGAAGTTAGTCTTTTGCTCTTGCGACCGCAACTGCGATGGATTGGTAGATACCCTTTCTCATTTGCTAAAAGTGAACCTGACGGAAGTGTACGCCACGGTACCGACCTTGGCAAAATGCTCCTGTATGTATTGGAACGCGCATGGAGAATATATGCATCATCGCGTGTTTTCCGGTATTGCACGGTACTTGGGGATGGGGACAGAACTGTCCGCTGTGGCGCTCCGCAACCAAGTGGCTCAGACCATTTGGGTGAGCAGCGAACGCTTCCCTGTGCGGGATATGTACTGGATTGCGGAAACATATTACAATACAATCTGTAAATACATTGGATACCCGCAGAGCCAGGAAGCGTTGGCCGAGGTGTTCAAGGTGGACGCAAACTTATGGGATTTGGATGTGCAGGACAACACGTTCATAACTGTAGAGGACGAGTTCTTTAACTTGTTTGAGATGTCCCGCCTGTATGCGACGCGCGCGCGAAATCAAGGCTTTGTTAACGTGATTAGTGAGAACTACTTGCTGCGCGAATACATGGTTGACAACTCTACTATCTTTATGGCTGACCCCAAAATCGTCCCGTCTATGGTACCAGATTACGCTCGAACCGAGCGTAATACTGTAATAGGGCTTATTATACGGATGATGGGCGGCAGCGTGACCGAGGACGAGATACGTCACGAATTCAACCTTGCGGGTGTTGAGTGCAAGAATGCGAACGAAACATTGGTTAAGCTGGTTGACCGGCATTGCGGTGTGAAGAAGTTTGAGCCGGTACGATCCACCAGAACCATAACCGTGGATGATGACTACAGCAGGGTAAGCGTTACTTGCTATGCTATTGATGAAAATGACAAGGAGATGGCCGACTATTTCCGAAAGTTGACAAACGCCTATTTTATCATTGAGGATGATCGTGACAAGGCTAACTATTTGGGTGCGATGCTGTATGGTCATGTGTTCCAAATGTATTTACCCGGTCAGCATTTGACTTTTGCGGGAAAGTATTACGAGGTGCAAACAATGACCGCCGAGAGCGGTGTCGTGCTGAAGCGCGCCTCAGATCATATTGCCGACCGTAAATGCTATCGCCAGCGTAGGGAATACGAATTAGACATGTTTAAACTGGAAGATACTCTAGGTGCGTATCGTACCGGCCGGGGCATTGAGTTCTTCCGGGGATTTTGCGATGTGTTCGTGGATACGAAGGGGTACTTTGAATTGTTCTCATACGACAATCTAGCATCCGCACACGAAGTGACCCTGCAGGGAGAGGGCGTCAGAAGCATAGAGCAGCGGATTTATAGGAATAAGATGGTGCTGTGCATCAAGATGGAAGGAACGAACGAAAACGTCCGCTTCACAATAGCGATGCTCTTAAATGAGATTTTTAGGACGCTGTACCCCGAATCCTACCATTACATTAACGCCTTAGTGGTACTTCCTGAAAATGATGAATCAAATGTTGTCCGTCTCGCGCATTCATTGAAGATAAACCATATGAAGGGCGATGATGCGATATATATTGTTGAGGACAGCGAAATTGACTTAGGTATGCTGGTGTCCATCGACCGCAACCTTACACGGTTTTTAGAGATTGTTACTGACTATATCGCATGGTTCAGCGCGAGGACGGCGGGTGTGGATTTGCATAAGCGGCCGGAAGAAGATGAACCGGAACATATTGAGGACAGTGAATTCGAGGATGTAGATACGGATGATATTGAAGCGGCTTTGGGTGCAGATGCGGAAAATAAGATAGCCGATGATGAAGAAACACCCATCGAAGAAACTCCTGTTGAGGAAACACCGGCCCCGGAACCGCTGGCACCCGAAAAATACGGTAGAAACCATTATGTTCTATTCGGTTATGATCATGTGGATCCTTTGCTTGATTTTGAAAACGCACTCAAATATTTTTCCAAGCACGGATTCAATGTCAACGCACTGGAGCAGGCGCGGAAAAATCTCGGCTTGGCTGCCCAACTACATCATGAAGGTGCGATCAACAGGCCGGATGTACATTATTGCGATTTCTGTGCTATCGAATTATCCGGTGGCGAATATGACGTCTTAGCGGACGGTCGGGAGCGGTGTACGCAATGCTCGATGTCTGCGCTAAAGACGGTGGATCAATTTACTCGCCTATACGAAACGGCTCTTAGAAACATGGAAACTTTTTTTGGTATCCGTCTGCATATGCCCATCACAGTGCGTATGGCAGACGCGAAAAAAATTGCGCAGTTGTGTGGGTTGACATTCACACCTTCACCGTTTTATACCGGTCGTATTTTAGCATTCGCCAAAAAGGGCACTGACGGCTACACCATCTACGTGGAAAACGGTGCGCCCAAAATTGCGGCAGTGGCGAACATCGTCCATGAGTTGACGCATATCTGGCAATTTGCGAACATGGATATCCCCAAGGTGATGAAGCATTACCCGGATAAAAGCGAGGATTTTCTCCTTGAAGGTATGGCTAAATGGGTGGAAATCCAGTATCTATGCTTATTGAACGAAGTTTCTTACGCCAGACGGCAAGAGGCGTTCACGCGGTCGCGTAACGATGCCTATGGACAGGGCTTCATCGCTTACGCGGAAAGGTATCCGTTGAAGTATGAGCCGGGGTATGTGAAGAATACGCCGTTTGGGAATAAGGAGATACCACTAGAGTAAAGCCACTTTATCTATCTGTGGTACGTTAGTGTAGTCATAATGTTGATCAAATGAGAGGTTTTGAGGAAATGAAAAAAAGTACAGGCTATAACACAAAGCTGAAATTCACTCATAAATGGTATGGTTTAGTTTCCATGATGGCAGGTATTTTTCTTGGAACCCTATTTTTGTCAAGCATAATTTCCCACTTTTTTATATCTAATTTCGGTGAAAAAGACAGCCCCGTAATTGTTGCAACTTTTGTACAGGGTATAATTAGTACTGTTGCCGCTGGTTTTGTGGGATATCAATTAAGGAAAGACGTTTCTGTTGAAAAGGAAAGACGTAATATTGAAGAAGCAGAGTTTATACTAAATTATAACAACGCACTAATACAGAACGAAGGTATGCTTCACGTTGAACAGAAACTTTCTGAATGGTTAATGCAACCATTCCAGGATGAAACAACGGATCCTATGCTACAGGCTACTACTCCGACTATGCGCATGAATATTATTAATTACTTAGTGTATATTGAAGGATTAGCACCACTTGTTTTTAACAATGTTTTAGATTTAGATCATATTGACGATTTAATAGCTTATCGGGTTTTTGTCGCTCTAAATAATAAATATGTTCAGCAAAAACACTTAAAGGAGTTCCCTCAGTATTATCATGGATGCTTTGGGTTATATAAAAAATGGAAAAAATATAGAGAGGATAATTGTCTTGAAATATTATTATCAGATGATTCCCTCGATAAATGGGAACATTTTGACTATTTTGCAAATAAACGAATAAAGATTCGCACATTAACTGACTACGATAATTGGAGTGATCAAGGTGTGAACATCGCTCGTTATATCGCAAAAAAATTCTACAAACAAAAGGTATTTATTAAAGAAGCAAATATGACGAGAAAACAGAATAGACGTGGGCTGAAAGCGTTTTACTCATTAATAAACGCTAAAAACAAAGGTAAGCCTTCTTCATCGTTTACAAAAAAACGGATAAAGCATAGGACAATAAATAAATATCTAACAGAGGATCATAGTTTGCTTAATTATAATAATGTAAGGCTTGCCTGCCTTGACAATAAAGTTATAGGTGTTATCGTTGTAAAAGATAATATTACTCCACCTGAAATAGTTGAATTAAGCAAGAATAAGGAAATAAAAAGTCTGTTTACTTCGGATTTTGCTTCAAATGCATTTATTGCTGGTACAGAAGAAAAAAATCAATATACATTTATTGCGCATATATCCATAAACAAGAAACACAGCAACGAATGCATAGAAAACATATTACTTACTCAAGCGATTAAGGAATATGGCTGTAATAATATTATTATCAACCTGCCCCAAAATATATCAGCTTTCACTCCAGAGCAAATACATAAATTTGATTTTAAGTTAATCAAAGATTTACATAGCACTTATATACGAAAGTTTGATAATCCTCTAAGAAACTGGCAGAGTAAAAAATCAATAATAAGGGAGCGATCAAGAATGATTAACAACAATGTAAAAGTAAGCAGAATTCAAGTAGATTCGATGACCATAACTAAATGGTCAGCTATTGCAGATCTGATCTATTACACCGATTATGACATATATACTGACTTTTTTGGAAGCGAAACAATAGCTCGCAAAATAATTCCAAATATGATAAAAAGACAAGGGGGATTATTTAGCTATGAAAACATACAAATTGCGGAAAAAGATGGGGAAATCGTAGGAATAATCGTCTACACACATAATAAGTCATTCGATCTTGGTCTTACAAAGGATGAGCTTCAAATGCTGCCCAAGTCCTTTGAATCAGTTAAACCGTATTTTGATGGGCTTGCAAGTGAATATGGAGATCGTAGTGACATTGTGTATGGGGCGTGCATATGCGTGAAATCTGACAGGCATCGCGAGGGGATCGCCGCGCTACTATTGCACCATTTTATTGAAGAACATCGAAGCATAAATGATATCTACGTTGACGTTGTTGCTACTAATCAAGGATGCATTAATTTATGCACAAATATAAAATATGGTTTCGGATTTGAAATAATTAAGACATTTCAAGATTATGCAGAAGGCGGCACCGAACTTATTTGCAAGACATTACGTAGATTAAAAGATAATTCAAAACGCGAAATAGCATTGAGTAGCACTCCCCGAAAAGACGGCTTCCATATGCCCGGAGAATTTGAACCGCATAATAGTTGCTGGATGCTTTGGCCAGAACGCCCAGACAATTGGCGCCTAAACGCAAACCCCGCACAAAAGGCATTTATCAAGGTGGTAGAAGCTATCTTAATTTTTGAAGCAGTAACGATAGGAGTATCAAAAGAACAACTTGATAATGCGGTTAATTCATTACCAAAAGGGGTCAATGTAGTTGAAATCCCAAGCAACGACGCCTGGGCGCGCGACACCGCTCCTACATTTGTAAGGAGTAAATCTGGAGTTGTCCGTGCAATAGATTGGAAATTTAATGCATATGGTGGATTTGAGGACGGCTCATATTTCCCGTGGGGCTGTGATGACAGAATTGCCCATGAAATATGCGAGTTTGAACGCATTGACAGTTATCGCACCTCAAAGTTTGTTCTTGAGGGTGGTTCGATTCACACCGATGGCGATGGCACTTTATTTACCACGGAGGAATGCTTGCTATCAAAAGGAAGAAATCCACACATGACGAAAACTGATATTGAAGATATTTTGAAAGATTACCTCGGAGTTGAAAAGGTTATATGGTTAAAGCGAGGTTTATATAATGACGTGACAAATGGCCATGTAGACAACATTATGTGTGTTGTCAAACCTGGAACTGTAATGTTAGCGTGGACAGATGATAAAAATGATCCGCAATACGAAATCAGTGTAGAAAATCTAGAAATACTTAAAAACGCGGAAGATGCTAAAGGTCGCAAGCTTGAAATAATCAAGATGCCTTTGCCTAAACCTACGTTTATTACTAAAGAGGAAAGTGAAGGATTAGTCTCCATTGATAAATCATTGCCAAGCAGAGAAGGAGAACGGCTATCAGCGTCTTATGTTAATTTCTATATTGCGAACGGCGGGGTTGTATTTCCTTTGTTTAATGACACGAATGATAAGGTGGCAGAGGAAATACTTTGCAGAGCATTTCCTGATCGTAAGATTGTGGGCGTTTGCTCACGTGAAATTTTATTGGGCGGTGGTAATATTCATTGTATAACACAGCAATTACCAAAATAATATTGAAATAAGGTGCAATGTCATGATAACACTTGATAATAATACTCCAATTGTTAATGCGTTATACAAAGTGAAATGCGACAAAGTAACAAAATTTGATATTCCCATACACAGAAGTGGTCGGTGGGATAAGGAGATGCTTAGTTATTATGCAGAGAATGTCCTTTTCAATGACAGCAACTCCATGAGGCCGTTAGATAATTTGATCGATCCGATATCAGTGATAAAGGAAAGTGAGGACATTACGGCGAAAGCATTTGAAGCAAGTAATGCCTTCTGCATTGTAAACGGAACAACTGCAGCCGTTCAGGCGATGATTATGTATGCATGTAAAGCTGGTGAGAAAATAATCTTACCGCGAAATATACACAAGAGCGTGATTAACGCTCTTATACTAAGCGGGGCAATTCCAATATATGTAAATCCAGGAACTGATAAGTGTTTCGGTTTATCTCTTGGTATGTCTGTAGACGATATTGAAACGACTGTGAAGAACAACCCCGATGCAAAGGCAATTTTCATTAATAACCCTACTTGTTATGGTATTTGTTCGAATTTAAAGAGGATTGTAGAAATAGCGCATGAGAATGATATGCTTGTGCTTGTGGATGAAGCATATGGAGCACATTTTTATTTTAGCGACGATTTGCCGGATGCCGCAATGCATATAGGAGCGGACTTGGCAGCAGTAGGTATGCACAAAACCGGAGGATCACTTACGCAAAGTTCGTTTTTACTATGCGGGAATAAAATAGACTCACAATATCTCAGAGGCATCATCAATTTGACTCAAACCACAAGTGCATCATACCTTCTTCTTGTTTCACTTGAACTTGCAAGAAAGAACATGCTTAAAAACGGAAAAGAATTATTGAGAAAAGTTATAGAAGCGACTGAGTTTGCACGTTGCGAAATTAATAAAATCGGTGGCTATTTTGCTTATGGAAAGGATTTGATTAATGGAAATGGTGTGTTTGATTTTGATGTTTCAAAGCTCTCTGTATTCACACATGCCATCGGCCTATCTGGTATCGAAGTATTGGAAATACTATTAGATAAGTATAATATCCAACTAGAATGCGGCGACACTTGCAATATTCTGGCTCTATTATCAACAAACATATGTGATCTCGCCACACCAGAAAAAGATGGAGATGTTCAAGAATTGTTATCCGCTCTAAAGGATATAAAAAAATTACACTCAAAACCGACAGCAGATGCGTATGAGTATGTGTATATTGAACCCAATGTTGCTATTGCTCCGCAAAAAGCGTTTTATAGTAGTAAATTAACTACTAAGATTGATTTATCTGTTGGTGAAGTTTGTGGCGAGCTTCTCATGAGCTATCCACCGGGAATTCCAATTCTTGCTCCTGGCGAACTCATTACGAGGGAAATTGTTGATTACTTTAATTACTCAAAGAAAAATGGATGTGAGTTTGTTGGATCTGATGGCATTAGAAGTAGTTTGATAAAAGTAGTACGGAACGATATTAAATAATAAGGGGAGAAATCGCATGCCACATATTAATAAAGATATGATTTCATTTTTCATTACAACAAAATGTAATTTGAGTTGCGTATATTGTTACAATAGCAACGAAAGGCAAAAATTAAAACACAGCACGCTTTCGCTTGATTTTGCTAAACTAGGTATAGATCACTATTTTACGACGTCGCCATCGCGTCACATTCGATTCTATGGTCCTGGCGAACCAACACAAGAGTTAGATTTAATCAGAAAGATTAAAGAGTATGCGGAAGAAAGAGATAACACTCATAACGTAACATCGGAAATTCAAACAAACGGTGCTTTTAGTCGTGATTGTAGCGAATGGCTTGCAAAAAATATTAATTACATATGGATTTCGTTTGATGGACCGCCCGATATACAAAACTACAATCGCCCTTTTGTTAGCGGAGCCGATACTTCTCCTGTTATAGAGAATAATGTAAGGATTATGTTTGAAAACAGAACATTAGATGACGGTGTAATCGGCGCAAGAATTACAATGTCTAATAATAATATACATCGACAAATAGAGATGATAGATTATTTCCTTAGTTTAGGAATCAGATATTTATGGACTGACGCTATGTTTCCCTCTGTTGAAAAGCGTCCATTTTGTGAATCCGAAGATAGAAAAACACAATTTGATTTTGATATGGAGACATATGCAGAGGAATTTATAGTGGCATACAATTATGCTAAAGAAAAAGATGTCTTTTATGGAAGTTTTTTAATGTGCAACTTTGATGGCAGTACAAACAGATTTTGCAGAGCCTGTATCCCTTCGCCCCATCTGACATCAGATGGGTATGTCTCAGCATGCGATTTGGCGATTTTCGGAGAAAACGCATACCATATGGATCCATTTATTTATGGTAAACATGATGACATAAATAATAATATTATCTTTAATGATAGGAAAATAGCATACTTAAAATGCAGAAAAACCGAAAATATGCCCATATGCGCCAAGTGCGATGTAGCTAATCATTGCGCCGGATACTGCCTAGGAGAGATATTGAATGAAACCGGAAGCATATTTGGTCAGAAATCCCATACTTGTAACGCGATAAAAAAACTCGCACACAACATTGGCTTTTTTGACAAGGAATACGATTTCTATCACCCGTAAATTTTTCTACACATAAAGAGAGGATCGGTGCTGTACATGAAACCTGACAACAATGTCGTTGATTATGTATTCATAAACTATACAAATGCATTTGGAACAAATGTAGGCAAATTAGTCCCGGGCGAATTTATAGAATCTGTGAAAAGCGGAAATATATCTTTTTCGTGCTTACCTGAAGACGGATTAGGGCATGGGCTAGAATTAAAGGATCTCACCCTAAGCCCCTCATTCAACAATTCATTCCTAATGTCTGACGAGGATAAGAAAATATTATGGGTTCCCGGCTGCTTGAAAAAAAGCAATCAAGACTATGAGTATTGTCCACGCACTATCCTAAAGAGGATATTAAAAATAGCAGAATCTGAACGCCTCATTTTTAACATAGGTTTTGAGGTCGAGTTTTATCT
>Ga0099364_10009812_pt1 | contig 13256 bp, 12 predicted proteins | sample TergutTh196P3_FD_73070 | JGI IMG/M metagenome (GOLD analysis project Ga0099364, IMG submission 73070) | Microcerotermes parvus P3 segment gut microbial communities from Pointe-Noire, Republic of the Congo - Th196 P3 | ecosystem: Host-associated > Arthropoda: Insects > Digestive system > Gut ...
TACGACCTGCACCGTATCCCGCAAAAAGCAGTATTCTTGATAAGGTTACTTTGGACGGCACAGCAAAAACGCGGGCGTTAATCCCGTTTTCTCGTAAAAATTGCCATGCCTAATATTCAGTTTTAAATCTCAACCACCATTAAACTATACGACATTACAACACAACCCCTTTCGTGATGAGAATTTTTTGGGATATTTGTAGTATAAGGATTCATATGCCATTTGTCAAGATAAAAAACGATTATAGGAGTTTTAGGAGTTTTCAAATCTTTCGCTGTTACTTTTCACGGGGGTCTCGTACTTAATGTTTACACCTATGTCGCCGTTCAGGTTGTGTCGTTTGGCTGTGGATTTGACGTAGTCCCGCACACAAGTTTACTCCATATCGCAAATTTCTGAGGCAGTGCCCGTGCGTAACGTAGTCAAAGCCGCAGCCAAACGACACAACCTGATTAGGGTCTGTACAGTAACCAACGACTTTACTAGTGAACTCAAAATTTTCACAAATACCTTGCAATGCCGTGGCGCTTGTGATATCTTAATACCGTTAGGCCATAATAAACGGCCGCAGCGACTGTGAAGGTGCTTCCAACACCGACACAGCGAATGTAGGGAAACTGTCAACAAACACGCCTACAGACACGGAATAACCGCCGCTACGACATGAACCAGTATACCCTTTTATACGGGTATGCGCAAGCTGATTTTCTGTCAAATAGCTGGCATTGTTTCTCTGATAACGCTGATATGTATTTTCAGACGTGTAGGCAAGGCACAAGTGCCCCCTGCGCGTCTTTTATTATGGCCTGCAAAAATTATTTAAGGGCTTCGCAAAAAAATAGTTGAAGCCAAATTAAACGAGGAGGTATAGCATGTACGAGAACACGGGTAAGAAAATCCTTTCATTAGCGAGGGTGCTAACAATTTTAATGATGGTTCTAGTTATTTTGACAGGAATAATCATGGGTGTAAGCACTCGTAATGGCGCATTAGGGCTTGGTGTCGCAATACTGGTAATTGGGATTGGCTGCCTATTTGCATGGCTTTCTAACTTGCTGTTAGCCGGTTTTGGGGAGCTTGTGTCAAATAGTTATGAGTTATTGCAATTTGTGAAAAATGGTGGAGCTGGTTTTGCTCAAAAGCCACCCCCCCCCAACCACAGCAGCAGGACTCCGGTACCGCCACAACAGCAACCCATAAACAGCGCGAATCCCGGAGAGTGGGTATGTGCAGGATGTAATGCTATCAACCAAAACAAGAATAGCAACTGCTGGGACTGCGGCGCGTTAAAAGGTCGGCGTACACATTCAATAAACAACAGTCAGTAGGAGGAAATGAATATGCTTTGCAGCAAATGCGGATTTAAGAACAATGCCATCGCGGGATTTTGCGAACAGTGCGGTAAGCCATTGACTGGACCTACTCACATTCCAGCACCGAATAACCCTGCTAGTCAATACTATACGGAAACCGGAATGCCCGGACAGCCTCAGCAAACTGGCAATAGGAAAGTTAAGACCGGCATATTGATTGGCGGTATAGTTTTATGTGTTTTGGTTCTGGGTCTGCTAATAATTGCAATATCGCACGAGGTTATGGACGTTATAGATCGCGCAAACCAACGGGTTAATGCTTTTGGTCATGTAACTCAAACCCCTAACCGGGACAGTGCAGTATTTGCTGAAACCTATGATGTACAGCAAACTCCGATGGCTACGCTTTATGAAGGCGACATAACAGACCACATGCAGATTGATCCTTACAGTGGCATTGTATCCTTACCGGGTACGGAAATCATTCCCGGCAATCCTTCGAATGAAGTACTGTCAGTGATTATAACATACAATGGTAGATTAGTTACCGAATTCAGTGCTCGCGCGGGTGAAGTAGTCCCCCTGCGCGTAAGGGTTGAGCCTCCTGATATTAAGTCAATAATTAACTGGGAAAGTAGCGATTTGTCAATAATTGATGTTAAACCAACAAACACAGATTCTACTTCTGTTGATATTAAAGCTTTAGGTGTTGGGATTGCCACGTTAACAGTAACGGTTGGTAATGTTTCACAGGATGTAATTATCACAGTTCGTTGACTAAACAGTGCAGCTCTTGTGTCATTTAGCAAAAAAGCGAGGAAGGCGCAGTTTTTCAAAACTATACCCTCCCTACCTCACATTCCCAGGCGTAAGCAATAAGCTAGGGGGACGGTTCCTCCGCTTGGTTATCACTTAGAATAATACCAAGCAGAGGAACCGTCCCTTTGCATAAACCCGACGGGCAGTGGCTTATGCAGCATGATGCCAACCCCTTCCTGAAATGATTGATTAATCTTATCATAATACGTCAAGGCTGTAAACAGTTCTTTGAGCTTGCTGTTCCACAAACTCATGCAAAGAACCGTCCCCTTGCTTGCCGTGCTTGCATATTTAAGCAAAAGTGAAAATACCCATTTTGGGGTTTTTCACTTTTGCTGTGTTGAGAGGTCCCCGAACTCGTCAATGGAACGGTTATTTTAGGTGGACGGTTGGCGGCAGACGTTGTTTTGGTTGGGGATAGGCGGGGTGATTATAACGAGGCTAAGATGTCCCCCGCCTCTAAGCGTTAGCGTAGGCGGTGGGTACGTACATCCCGTCAGGCGGTGAGCATATCTCCCGCCTCGATGAAATCTTCACTCATTCGGTCATGACCTAGATACTCGGTCGCGACCCTGTCGAGTAGACGAACTCGACGCTCAGCTCACTTTTGAGATATTCACTAAGTGAGAGGCGTGTCTTTCGCCCCTCACAGAACCCATCGTGCCCTATTAAGGCAATGGGCTCTTCACACATTCCTTACGCTGTTTGCCAGATGTTCACGTATATCTTCGGTGTCGCGATCGGGTGTTTCTTTAGCAGATTAAAGTATTTCTCCCAAGTTAGGTCAGTCCTCTGGCTACGCCTCTTCAGCATTTTGTAGAATGTCGCAACAATGAAGTTGTAGAACTTAGTTATGCCCTCGCTGTTGCCTGATATGCCGTAGTATCGGTAGTGACCTATTAGCTTCTTGTTCAGAAGTTCGATGGTATCGGACGGCTTGCCGTGCATATTTTGCCTCAGCCATTCCTTTACAGTCTGTTTCTTCGCAGCCAGCTTCTTCTTACTCGTTCGATGTACTACCCTGTATTTGCCCGTTCGTGTCGTTCCATTGATGTGCGTGAATCCGAGAAAATCGAAAGTATCTGTTTTGCCGTCTGCACTGTTCTGCCTTGCGAATCTTCCGAACCGTATGACCTTGCTCTTGTCTTCGGCTATTTCCAGTCCGAACTTCGCAAGCCGTTCCTTTAGGCTCTTGTAAAAGGCGTTCGCTTCATCCTCGTACTGAAACATGCACACAAAGTCATCTGCGTACCTGACGATGTAGGCCTCTCCTTTGTACTTGCCTTTTATCATCTTGTCGAACCATATATCCAGCACATAGTGAAGATATACGTTCGCCAGTACTGGCGATATAAGCCCCCCTTGCGGAGTCCCTTTGTCGCTCTCGTGGTACATCGTTCCCTCCATGATTCCCGCTATTAGGAAACGTTTGATATACCGCAGAAAGTTCTTGTCCTCTATGTCGTGTTCCAGAAACTTCATCAGCCATTCGTGGTCTACGTTATCAAAGAATCCCTTGATGTCTGCGTCCACTACGAAGTTCACTTTCTTTGTCCCGATGATTTGCTGTACCTCGCTTACAGCCTGATGGCAGTTCTTCCCCTCGCGGAAACCATACGAGAAATCATAAAATTTCCCTCTGTATATTTCGTCGAGGATTCTCCGCATCACACCTTGTACAAGTTTGTCCTCGTAAGACGGTATCCCTAGCGGTCGCATTTTGTCGCTCCCCGCTTTTGGTATATATGTCCGTCTCACTGGTTGTGGCTTGTAGCTGAACCGCTTCATGCGCTCTATGAGGTCGTCAAGGTTCTTGTCCAGTTCCTCCCCGTAGCTCTCCTTGCTCGCCCCGTCAACACCTGCCGCCTTGCTCCGTGCCTGCCGCCTATGTTCCTCTTTCAGGTTCGCCTTGTTCACGTAGTGCATTATGGTTTGTACTTTCTCGTGTCTCGCCGCTTGCTGCGCTATCTTCTCATACGCATTTCCCATCTGTTCCCCACCTCCTGTGTGGCTGATGTTTCGTCCTCGAAGACGGCTTGTGTGTCCGCCCCTTCCCTCCACCGTCATTACTGGCTTCATCGGTACTATGAGCGAATCCGACTCCTCTTGCGCCTTCTCCCACACCTCGGTTAAACGCTCCTTGTGTGCGGAATACCCTCCCTGTTCTCGGGAGCGCAAGAGGTCTCCCAGGTACGCTGTGAGTATCAATCTCATGCTCGCCACGCTCTCAGACCCCGGTGGAACCCAACCTTTCTCGCCATATCGTCCGGTTGTTGTTGCCTGCTGCCGAAATGAGGGCATCGGCTTCCACTTATTTCACTAACGAGGCTCTATCACTTCACGCTTTCGCATTGCGGCTCGCATGGTTTCCTGCCTACGCTTAAACCTAACCTCGCGGTTTCGGCTCCAAGGCTGGATAACGGCGGTTGGCTAAACCTTACCGTGTCGGCTTCTCACCGACTATACTCACAGCGCCGAACTGGCGCACCATTTCACTTGATTATAACACATAGTCGTGTACAATTAAAGGGATTATGAATAATATTTTACATCAATATGCACCAGATATTTTTACTAACAGCATAAATTAACGCGACACCAGCAGAGAGGAATTTCATATGACGGTGATGCTCAAACCATAATCAAAATCATCAACTGTAATGCCGCCCGCGACGAAATGGCGCAGGTGTTCCAAAAATGTCTTGACCTGGCAGTTACTTTAACCTTTATAATATAGTTATTTTCGAGGACTGCACTATATCAATGATAAAAAAAGACATGGAGGGGACCGGAAAAGTGAAGAAATATCAAGTGCCCAAATTGGGCACTTGATAACCGGAGCTACAGCGAAACGTTTATCTGAACAATATAACGTTGCTCGAAATACAATTCGACGTGATGCTAATCTCGCCCAAACACTTGTTAGAATAAGGTTGGATTTCAGCGCTATACGGGTGAGCCGCAATAATCACAGATGCCGCCGCTGCCCTTTGGCTTGCTGCCTTGCGCATCGCAACCGGAGCATATATAATCCTCCAACTCTGTTTGCGTTTGCGACCGCTTTGGCCTTGTCGCGGTTCCGCCAATGACTATCTCATTGGCGGCAGTATCAATCTTCGCTTGCGCAAAGAATCTGCTCTTAATCATTTTTTTGAGGTCATTGCCGACAAAATCGACCGTTTGATTGGTGCTTGCCGCAATGTTCTCAAGCGAGGTCATTTGCTGCCCTGAAATCAATGAGACATATTGCTTGAATCGCTTTACTCGCCTTTTTATCTGTACTCCTTTTATTATTGCAAGGACAGAAAATGCAATGAGTATTATGCAAATAACCGCTGTACCAACTGTATTTTCCTCCGGCAAGCCAAAAAGAAGCACTAATAGCATTAGCGGTCCAAAAATATAGCCAATTATGCTCACGATTTTTCCAAATGCGCTGTTTGCGACTACCGCTGCCTTTGATGTTTTCATTTATCGTTCCTCCTGATTTGTCGTGTGGATTCATCGAATTTCATTCCTATTTCAATGTTTGCTGCGGTTTTCCCCCGCACTTATGGCAAAACTTTTGGCTATCACGCAGATGCGTTCCGCAATTGCCGCACTTTCTGACGATGGGTTCATCTCTAGCTGAAACAGTTTTCACTTCAGGCGTTCTCGGCTCTGCTGAGTTTGCCACCGCTGGCTTTGGTATCACTGATGCCGCAGCTGCATCGTTTGTGTCATATCCGCAGGTTGGGCAAAAACGGGCTTTAGCTTCCATATCATTCCTGCAACCGGGGCATTTCTTTTTTATCTCGGGTTCTGCAATCTGCAAATGCCCCGTTTCCGGCTTTGCTTGCTCGGGCTCAGCCACCCCTGAACCAGATGCCTGCGGGTCTGCACCAATTAAATCATGTTTACATTCGCGGCAAAAGCGGTCTGTAGGCTCTAAATCGTTGTAGCATACAGGGCATGTTTTGACTATGCTTACGGCAACGCTCCGGGCTTGCTCGTGCATATCTCCAAATACGCCTGAGTCCGCTTCTACACTCACGCCTAACGGCACAATAACAGTTTGGGCAGGCTCGGAAACGGCTATGGTATCCTGCTGCGGTTCGGCTGATTGCTCCTTTACAAACTCACTTCCGACGAGTTCGGTCACTGCTTTCTTTGCGACCGCCTCATTGATCTGCTTAACTACGGGGCTTTCCTCCGATAACTTGATGTGATTCAAACGGAAAGCATCCATTTTAACGCCAAGCCCATCCAATACCGGCATAATCTTGACTTTCAAGTGCTCTGAAAGTTCACCTAAATGTGGGCTAATTTCAAGTATGCTAATATCCTTTTCTCCAATGTACGACAAAATACTTTCTTTCAGCATATTTAGGTGCAGAGTTCTTAATTGCTTAACAAGGCTATCATTGTCAAACGCCGGCAAGGTACCTGCGAGGTTGTTTAAGAACGTCGTTGATTCGCCGATCTGTACGCTAAATTGGCCAAGGGCTTTAAGAGGGATGAGTGCCTTGTATTTTGGATCAAGCAATTCGACAGGAGCGGGGGTTCCCCACTTAACCTCAAGAGTCCGTCCTTTATTTATGTACCATATATCTGCTGCCAGCGGCGATTTGACTTTGGGCGGCAGATTCATGATTTCGTTTAGAAATGGAATATTGTCGGGCGATAACATATAATCTCCGGTGGTGAATATGTCCAGCGCCTGTCCGTTCGCAAATAAAACAGCTTCCTGTGATTCATTTACCATAAGTTTTGTCCATGTGCCAAGCCCCTCGCTCGGAAACCTCCACGCTAAGGCATCCGCTCCGCCGTTATATTTCACAACTGCAACTACTGCCATACTCTCGCCGCCTTTCTATTCGTCATCGCATCCGCTCTTTAGGTTGCTATAAGCCGAAAACAAACTACTTAGTCTCTCTAATCGTAACAACCATATCTGAAAGATCAAACCAGTTTTTCTTCAGGAAATCAGCCTGCTCTTTCGTTGCAGCTTTCATAACCGTCATCGGAGAGGTAACGTTTCCAATTTTTAGTCCCGTATACTCCTCAATTTCCATAATTATAAGATCAGCTGAATCTTCATCCGGTCCTATATCCGTAATGATTACGTCATAGCGGGCTTCGCCATCCAAAGGCAAAGCAGTTTTAATTACATTCTCGGCAAGCACGGTTTCGCCCCTTGCAGCCGTGAGTTCAGCGCCACAGTATTCGCACATTGATTTGTTAATATCGTTATTTGCACCACAGGACTTGCAGCGTGGCTCGTACGTTCCTAACCCTTGACCAACGTCCGCTGTTGTCGCTGCCTCCGGGCTTAATAGTCTGATTGATGTGTTTAATAAGTTGAAAAATAAATCCTGATACGCTACATATACCGAGACATCAAAAGAAAGGTTAAAACCTCTGCGGGAGACATTAACACGTATGACCGGAGAAGAAGATGGTATCAATTCCAGCCCAGTGATGTCGGTGATGTCGGCGAAGACAGCGTTTCCCGATTCGCCACTTGAGTACAATCGCTTTGAGGTTAGTATGAATCCCTCTTTAGCCGAGCCTAATAAAGTGGTATCAAGAAGAATGATAACAGTTTCGTCACTGCCCAGTAACGAAGCGTAAGCGTTAATTGCACCGTTGAGTTTCTTTGGTGGAATGTTTTCAAACAGATATAGACTTTTGCGTAGGCTACTTTCCTGGCCTGCTGTATCCAGTATTTCTTTCTTGATGTCCTCAGTCATGTTAGAATCCCCCTCTTCTTGCTTCGATTGTTCCGACTTTCTTCATATCTTCCTCGTTGCGCCGTTCAATTGCGTGTGAGGTCGCCACCATCGCAATTATTATAATTGCAAATAACGCTATGATCGCAAGCTCAATCAGGATGAAAGTATTTACCCTCTCGCTGAACGCCCCTGCGAATAGTATGCTGACCAGTGTGGCGATGAAGTATAGCGATAATGCAGATGTAACCCCCGCCCTGAGAAAGACCCTGCTATTGCCTGCGCCCGCAAGCCTAAGCCCAATAAGCCCTCCGAACAGGGAAAGTTCGGAAATCAACAGAAACGCCAATGCCCATACATTTACGGCAATCATTTCGATTTCAAGCAGAAAAAATACCGCCAAAGACAAGGCCGCTACGATTATCCCGATAACTGCTGTTGGCATAACTCCGGTTTTATTTTTCACTTCGATGCCCCCTCATCTAATCTATCTCCGCATTCGGGACAGAACTTTGGATTGCCTTCTATAGGCACTCCGCAGCCGCCGCATTTTCTGACAAGCGACTCGCCGCATTCAGGGCAGAATTTAAGCTTTTCATTCTCAAGGAGAACTCCGCATTTAGGGCATGGCTTTGGTACGGGTTTCCCGCATTCCGGACAGAAAGCGGAATCCTTCTCCATATCCGCGCCGCAAAACACGCACGGGTTATAAGGGTCGCCGCATTCCGTGCAAAATTTCGACTTCCTTGAATATATGCTCCCGCAAGCGCTGCACTCCGTTGTGCTGGGCGGTTGTGTGTCATCCTGCTGCGTTCCTTCCGGCTTCGCTGCTTCCGGCTTTGCCTTTTGGGTATCGCGACCACAGGCGGGGCAAAATCGTACAGCCATATCCATGCCGGTATTACAGTCGGGGCATAGCTTCACTTCTTTGATGTTAAGGTTTTGCGCGATCCCGCCTACTTGGTGGCCCATCGCGCCGCCAACTGCGGCCCCCATCCCTAAACCGATGCCTGCCCCCATGAGCCCTGATTGAGCGGATCCCGGATTTGTCGCCGCGCCCTCAAGGGTGTCAAACGAACGCTCCTGCACATAGCTGTAGCCGATGATATCCATCTCCGCTCTTTTTGCCAAGGCATCTTTGAGCTTTATTACCGCGCTGTCGTCCTCGGGTACGCTTATATCATTGACATAAAAATTGAGCAGCTTGATACCGTATTCATTGAGCGTTGGCCTGATCCTGTCCTTCAAATGATTTGAAAGCTCGTCAAGATATGCGTTTATTTCAAGGGCACTGACGCCCTCTTTAATCAAATATGATGATATGGAGTCTTTTGTCTTAGTCAGATACAGGCCCCTAAAAAAATTAATGATATGATTCTTATCAAGGTTTGGCACAGTCCCAACGAGTTTGGTCAGGAACTTCTTTGATTCGCCGATCTGAATGCCAAATTGGCCAAATGCGCGCACAGGAAGAAACACTTTATACTTCGGGTCTTGTAATTGGATTGGCGTCGACGTTCCCCACTTTATATCTAAAGAATGTATCCTGTTTACATACCAAACTTCCGCAGTAAATGGAGAGCGTCCACCAAAGGGCAAGTTCACAATTCCCCTAAGTATCGGGATATTGGCGGTTGACAGCGTGTGCCGCCCTGCGGCAAATACGTCCAATGCTTGACCGCCCTTGAACAAAACGGCTTCCTGCGACTCGTTTACGATAAGCTGTGTCCAAGTGCCAAGCTCCTCGCTCGGGAACTTCCAAGCGAAAACATCCGGGCCTCCGTTGTATTTTATTACCTCTACAATGGCCATAAAGATCCCGCCCTTTCCTTATCCATTATTACTACAACGCTCATATTATCTGCTGAGTTTCAATTCGCCAAAACATTATATACATTCTGAACGTAGATTACAATAATAATTTCCGAAGTTAATGTAAATTTCTGCGATGAAGGTCTAATATCTCGTAAAATTACATTGACGTTTCACTTTCAAGGTTGATTTTGTGATGTCAATGTAATTTGACGGGAGGTGAATACTCCTAATGATGATAGGCGAACGACTTATTGACTTACGAAAAGACATGGGGCTTACTCAGAGGGCACTTTCTGAAATGCTGTTTATCAATTATCGAACGTATAGCGGTTACGAGCGAAATGAAACGGAAGCCAGCGACGATTTCAAGATCAAATTAGCCCAGTTTTACAATGTCAGCGTAGACTTCCTATTGGGTATCATCAACCATCCGCACCCCATTGAAAACGGAGATGATTATATTCGTCTGCCCAAGGCGTTATCCAGCAATGGACGCAAAGAGCTGGAACACTTCATTTCTTACTTGCTTGCGAAGGATAAAATGATTGACGAGCCATAAAAATCCAACCCGGGTACGTAAACTTCTCAACTCAACAGAAAAAAGTTCTTCCCAAATCCGTTAAGCTGATGGAGCTCCGAGACGAAATAGAGTTTGAGATTGCAAAAAATTCAAGGAAAAATGAAAAGCCAGCAAACCCTTAGATTTACTGGCTTTGATGGCTGGCGGAGGAAGAGGGATTCGAACCCCCGTGCCCGTAAGGGCAAACGGTTTTCAAGTTTTCCTGCTTGTTAGGAAACTATTGGAAACTAACGTACCATACAGACGGTGAAAAGTCAAGCAGTTAGTTGGCTTTTTACCGTCTGTTCTGCGTTTGAGGCTTTGTGGTAATAGAAAAGCCGCTCTTGCTTACAAAGCATTTGCGTTGGAGGTGAGTACCCGTGGCTGATAGCAAGATAAAACAAGACCGAAACTGCAAAATCTTGATGATTTATTCAAACTCAACAACACGCTTCACGCCCTTTGTCATAACCAAAAGCAACGCGAAAAATTCTTACGAAATAATCGAGGATAGTTTTCTTATTGCGCTAATAACCATATCCCATGAAATGTCAGCCGCATATGAATATTTCTCTTGGTATCTTCTCCATAGGTCAATCATAATTTGGCTTTCCGCTATCATTTGAATCGTTCCCGCAACATCAGACATTTGCTCCGCAGTTTCACGCTTTTCTATAGTTTTTTGAAGCGCTGCCTTAAAGATACCAGCATCATACGGCTGTACGCTTGTCAGGATATATATGTCGTAAAAATCCCTCATGCGTGTGTTGGCAATGCCCCGCGTAATTGTAGTTTCGATTTTCTCCGCAAGCACTGTTTCCACATTATATGCAAACACGCTTATTTCCCTGTCCTCAAACATCAGCTTAAACTTATACTCGATTTCTCTTGGCGTAACATAATCCCCAGCAGTGATATCGACCTTTAGTGTTTGTCGGGTCTTATCAAGTTTTGCGTCTATTGACACACGATACCCGGGATAATCAGCCTCTTCGCGGATTTCCTCAATGCCGCGATAATTCAAGTCCACCCCGTCATCTAAAGGAATGTCGATGATTTCTTTAAATATTTTTACGACATCTTCTTCGGTCAACCTCTGTCCTTTAATACTGGCATCCATGTCCATCGTTGAGCGAATGTCAATGCCAACCATAGCCGCAATAAGCATACCGCCTTTAAGAATAAAGTTGCGCCTATATTCAGAAACAGATACACGTTCTAAAAACCGTTCTAACATAAAGTTCCGCAGAAGTATCTCTGCCCCGATATTTGATTTCTTAGATAGGTTGCGTATAAGCGCCTTTAATTGTGTTGATGTTTTCACAGAAGCACCTCCATATAACTACGGAGTGGCTTTTCTACCTGAAACATCGTTCCCATTCGCATGAGTTTGTTCAGATTCTTATCCTTTCGCTTGGCGTAGCGCTTGATAGCGTCTGTAACAACAGCGATGTCCATCTGATTCTTGCTGCGTAAGCAATCGCAAATTGTACGTTCTAAATCGTAAGCATTGACGTTATTGCCAAAAACAGTAGAAACCTGTTTAACGCCGACCTCATGCAAATCCCGCTTAATCGTAAAAACAGTAAACGAATCATCACGCAGCTTAGTAGCGTTATACCCAGTTGGTACTGTCACTGTATATTGGATTGGGTCGCGGTCAGTCAAGTCATGCAGATACAAAGCCGTATCATGAGAATAAATAATTTTTGGGCGGCGTAATTGGGCTGTGTACATCTTATCTACTAATTCACCCGGCGAAACATAAACACCAAACGAAACCCGCTCCAAGATGCCAGCTTTTACAAGCATCCGCAGCCGTTCATTTGAAATGCCCGCTTCATTTGCATGAGCGGTTATAACTACACCCCCATGCTGCGCTAACAAAGCTTGCAGACTATCCGGCATAAACAAGCGAATCACCCCCGCAGTTGATAATGATGCTCATATTATAGACCAAACTTGCATCAAAATCAAGTGTGGATTTCAACCACGTTTATAAACAGTCATCAATAGACTTTCGAGGCAGAACAGAGGTGAGATTATGAATATGATTTGCGCTCCTCCTAGCGATTTTCAACAATCCTAATAATAACTAAATCTTGTGCTACGATACTCGTAAGCACAAATTCATTTTAGATTGACGGCATTGATTCCATGTCAGCGGTGTGCACCGCTGGTAGAGATAGATGTTCAGCGGTCGAGAAAAAGATTCACAAATTTTTATCTCAGCCAGATTGAAAAACACCCCTACAAAACGCGCTTTTTTTCACGCTCTATGAGAGGACAAAATCCTCCGGACCTTGAAAAACACCGCCCCGCAAATCGGCGGTCATACACAGTATCTCAGATACTTTCCGACTGCGACCCAATGAGGGAAAGCGACATGGTGACGCCGCTTGTTCCCGCCATTCGCACCAAATTGCTGGAGATTCAATCGGAGCAAGAACGCAACCGTAAGCTATGCGGTAAATCGTACAACATGAGTGAGGGAGTGTATATTTACACGGATGCTCTCGGCAATCGGATGAAGCCCGATTACTTATCGTCCGAGTTCCCGAAGTTTATGGAGCGCAATGGCTTTAGGCGCATACGTTACCACGACCTCAGACATAGCTGCGCATCTTTGTTATTAGCAAATGGCGTTCCCTTGAAGCAAATCCAAGACTGGCTGGGTCATAGCGACTTTGCCATCACCGCCAACATATATGCCCATTTGGATTTTACCGCCAAACAAGCGACTGCGGAGGCTATGTCTTGGATAGGAAATACGTCGCTGGCAGGGATGCTGAAACAAGGCGCTCAAGAAGTCCTGTAATATCAAGGAAAACTGGGGTTTTGGGCAAACATGGCAAAAAGTGGCTAGGAATTGAAAATTCAACCTAAATTCCCCATGTAATTAACATATACAACCCAACTGCCGTTCACCTGCTTCCCACCCCGTCGCCATAAGTGGGAACGTCATGACAAAACACCCACCCCAGCAGGAGAACGGCTGCCATAGGGAAAGAATATTATCCCGAAAGCTCAGGAAACAAA
>Ga0099364_10009813_pt1 | contig 13255 bp, 12 predicted proteins | sample TergutTh196P3_FD_73070 | JGI IMG/M metagenome (GOLD analysis project Ga0099364, IMG submission 73070) | Microcerotermes parvus P3 segment gut microbial communities from Pointe-Noire, Republic of the Congo - Th196 P3 | ecosystem: Host-associated > Arthropoda: Insects > Digestive system > Gut ...
TTGCCCACGGGCACACCAAAGGTGTGCGACTGACTATGCAACAAGGTCAACGCCGCCTTTGGCGGCGCGCGGCGTATGCCGCGTCTTAAAAACAGTAAACTGTTTTTAAGTTGACCGGTTATAATACCCGTTGTGCTAATTTCTATTTTCTAACTGATATCAGGGCACATAATCAAATTCAAACCCCAGAATACTCACGGTATCCCCTTCTGCAACGCCCATCTCATCAAGCTTCGCGATAATACCGGATGACCGCAGCACACGCTGGAAATATTGCAGGCTTTCGTAATCGTCCATATTCACAGAGCTTAAAACAGGGGCGAGCCAATCGGCCTCTACCGTAAACACACCGTCTTCGGCTGTCACCGTGAACTGCTGCTTGTTTACACGCCCGCGCTCCTGCTGCGGTGTGAGCGGTTCGGGTTCATATTCCCGGATTGGCGGCAGTGTGCCCAGCAGCTGTGCCGCCGCATAAACCAGCGGCTGTATGCCATGCCCTGTCGCCGCGGAAATCGCGAAGAAGCTCATATTTTGCTTTTCGATAAATTCGCGGAAGGCGGCGATTTTATCATCGGCGGTTATATCGGATTTATTTGCGGCAACCAGCATCGGCCGCTTTGCAAGCTCCGGGCTGAAAAGCGCAAGCTCCCTGTTTATTTTCTCAAAATCCTCGATCGGGTCGCGGCCCTCGATGCCGGATACATCCACGATGTGTACCAACAGCCTGCACCTGTCCACATGGCGCAAAAACGCGTGGCCAAGCCCAATTCCCTCACTCGCGCCCTCGATAAGCCCGGGGATATCCGCCATAACAAAGGATGTATGCTCATCCGCCCGCACAACCCCCAGCACCGGCGAAAGCGTTGTAAAATGATAATCCGCAACCTGCGATTTCGCCTCGCTCACGCGGTTTATCAGCGTGGATTTGCCCACGTTCGGAAAGCCTACAAGCCCTACATCCGCCAGCAGTTTAAGCTCCAGCACTATATCAAATGCCTCGCCCGGAAGCCCGGGCTTCGCAAACCGCGGTATCTGGCGGGTAGGCGTGGCGAAATGCTGATTGCCCCAGCCGCCGTTGCCGCCTTTTGCGATAACAACCGGCTTTTCCCGGGAAATATCCGCGATAACCCTGCCCGTGTTTTCCTCTTTGACAAGAGTGCCTACAGGGACCTTCAGCACAAGGTCGCGCCCGGATTTCCCGGACATATTCCTGCCCTTGCCCGGCTCGCCGTTTTCGGCAGAGTATTTGCGCTTGTAGCGGAAATCGGCGAGCGTGGACAAACTGCGGTCAGCGATAAAGACGATATCGCCGCCTTTTCCGCCGTCGCCGCCGTCGGGGCCGCCCGCCGCCACATATTTTTCGCGGTGGAACGAAACCGCCCCCCCGCCGCCGTCCCCGGCCTTTAATTTGATTTTGGCTAAATCTATGAACATGATTTCGCCCCTCGAGTATAATTCGTAATGCATAATTCATAATTAAAAAACGAATTTTGAAAATCGCGGCATCCTAAATCCTGCCGAAGGCAAAACACCCGTCACCGCGACGAACAAGTCGTCACGGTGCCACCCTCTTTAAAAAAGAGGGTAAAGCTACAACAAGATTTATTCTTTCACAATAAAAGCGCAAAACAACCGTAGGACGTACCCTCTTTTTTAAAGAGGGTGGATTCAAAGCGGTTACGCTTTGAAGACGGGTGTTTTGCCTTCGGCGGGATTTCAGGAAAATAAGGTTTCAGGTTTCAGGAAAAGGGCGAAACGGCAAACTTCTGCCCTTCCTGAATCCTTATTTCCGGAAACCCGAAACCCGTCTTAAATCGAAATCTCGTTGCAAACCCGCACGAGGTCGCTGTCCACGGTTTTTTTCATTGACAGGCCTTCGAGGATATCGAAATCGACAATTTTGCCGTCCTGTACCGCGACAAGGCGGTTGCCGATGCCTTTTTCCAGCAGCTCTACGGAGTAATGCCCCATATGCGCGGCGAGGATCCTGTCGCGCGGGGAAGGCGTGCCGCCGCGCTGAATATGCCCGAGGACGGTCGCGCGGGATTCCACGCCGGTTTCTTTTTCTATATACGCGGCAAGCTCGTGCGCGTTCATGAAATTGCTGTCAAGATGCGTTACGCCCTCCGCCACGATTATAATAAAATGGTGCTTGCCGTTGGTCATGGTGTTGTTCATTTTTTTTATGATATCGCGCTCTAAATCAAACTTAAGCTCCGGCACTAACACGGTAAGCGCGCCGCAGGCAATCCCCGCGTGGATTGCGATATCCCCGCAGTGCCTGCCCATAACTTCCACAACGGAGCAGCGGTCATGGCTCTGGGATGTGTCCCTTAGGCGGTCGATGCAGTCCATTGCGGTTCGGAGCGCGGTGTCGAAGCCGATTGTATATTCCGAGCTTGAAATGTCGTTATCAATAGTGCAGGGGATGCCGATGCACGGGATGCCCTTCAGCGAAAGGTCGCGCGCGCCCCTGAAAGAGCCGTCGCCGCCGCATACCACAAGCCCGTCAATCCCGGCGGCTTTACAGTTTTGCATACCTTTTTCAACGCCCGCATCGCTGATAAATTCCGGGCAGCGCGCGGTAAAGAGGGTGGTGCCGCCCTCGTGCAAAATATTGCTGACACTGCGTATGCTAAGGTCCTGCATTGAGCTGTCCATAAGACCTTGGAAGCCTTTGTAGACGCCTTTTACGCGTATGCCCCTGTTAAGCGCCGTCCTTGTGACGGAGCGGATTGCCGCGTTCATCCCCGGGGCATCCCCCCCGCTTGTAAGCACGCCGATGGTTTGTACTTTTTTGCCGCTCATTTAAACGATCCTTCCTTTTTGTGGTCTATAGAGATTATTTAACAGTATAGCGCAGGGGCGGGGTTTTGTAAAGCCTGGCGGCAGGATTGAGGATTTAGGTTTGAGGATTTAGGAAGGGAAGGAATTTATTGTGTCGTCCTTTTCCTAAAACCTACGTGAAGCGCAAAACACCCGTTCCACTCTCTTTAAAAAAGAGGGTACGTCCTACGGTTGCTTTGCGCTTTTTATGCGAAAGAATAAATATTGTTGTAGCCTTACCCTCTTTTTTAAAGAGGGTGGCGCGGAGCGATTTATCGCTTCGTGACGGGTGTTTTGCCTTCGGCAGGATTGAGGATTTAGGAAGGGGATGAAATTGTCGTATCGTCCTTTTCCTAAAACCTATAACCTTATTCCTAAAACCTGCGAAGCCGCAGCCTCGGCCTTTTTGATTTTAGGTCTTTGAGCCATTCTTTTAAATCCGCCGCCAGCTCGTGTATGGAGGATTCCCGGTCGTTTTGCAGTTTGGGGATTAGGAGGAACACGGCCAAAAGGCGGAGGATTATGCTGAGTATAAAGACGATTTTATACTGGTCGGGCAGGCCGCCGGTGCTTATGGGCGGCAGCAATATGGGCAGCCATTCCAAAACCGCGCCGCCGAGCAGGACGCCGAAAAACGCGCCGAAAAGATTTGTCACGCAGGAAAACAGCGCTATGTACGCGGCGCGGCGGTCAGTCGGGGAGCAGGACATCGACATATTAACGGCGGCGAGGTTAAACGCGCTCCAAAAAGTTGCGCCGATTACATTGAACAGCAAAAACACTACCGCAACGCCCGGGCTTGCAAACAGCAAAATCGCGGGGGTGAGGCAGCCCATAAAGCAGGAGATCATCAAAACAGGCTTGCTTCCGTAGCGGTCCATGACCCTGCCCCATCCGGAAATCACAAACACGGTTATAACCGCGGCGGCGACTTGGCCGGTCAAGGTCGCCTCTAAAAAGGAAAGCCGCATCGGACCGAGCGCATAACGCATTACAAACGCCCCGCCGAAGTTTGTGGCGAACGCCCACGCTGTCCAAAACATCATAAAGCTGAAAAAGCGTTTGTCCTTGCAAGCCTGCTTCATCACGGGGATTAGCTTTGTGTCGTCCGCCTTTGCCATGGGCGTTTCGTCCGCGCCCAAAAAGCAAAGCATATCCGCAACGCCGAGGACGCCGCCTAAGATGAAAACAACCGCGTAGCCGTTATATCCCGGCATAAAGTCGAGAATCGCGGCTGTGCCGATCCCGACGCCGACGCCGATAAGGGAGATTATCCTGTCGCGGCAGGATATCCAGCGCCCGCGTATGTGCAGCGGCACAAGGTCGGCCAGCCATGGAGTAAAGCATACATTGATGAACGACCCGCCCAGCGACGATATCCCCACCAGGAAGATTACAGACCAAAGCCGCAGCCAATGGGGGGCTATCGGCACAAAATACGGCACAAGCCCCACAACAATCCAGGACGCGCGCGCGATAACGCCGTAGGTCATCATGAATTTTTTGCGCTTGCCCGCACGGCTTACAATCATTGCCGCGGGAAGCTGCATAAGCGTCCCGAAAAGCGGGATCGCCATAAGTACGCCGAAGACAAAGTCATTCGCGCCAAGCACCCCCGCAAAGCCCGTAAGCGCGGAGCCCTGTGTCATATTAAAGAAGATGTTGCCGAAAAGGTTGCCGAGGATGATGAACCTAAGGCTCCTCCTCAAGCTTTGGGACAGGCCGCCCTCGTCATACAGCGGGCCGAACGGGGATTTGAATATGCGGCGTAAAATAACCATAATAAAGCTGATGCCCCTTTTTTTAATTTATATCGCCCTTTTACCGCGGAGGAGCGCGGCAAGCCCCGCGCCGGAAATATCCCCGGCGGATTTTGCGGCCTCGATATTCGCGTTGCGGGTTTCCACAAGCTCCTTGCGCAGTATTGCGATGTCCTTTGGCGCTTCGATGCCGATTGACGCCGCCTTTGACCTGCGCGAGCCTGATTTGTCTGCCGCGAATATATCCAGCACGCGGATCTCAATAGTGTCGCCGATTTTCAGCCCCTGTTCGATTTTCCTGCTTAATACTAGCATAACGCCGCCTCATTCTTTAAAAAAGATTTCCCTGCCGTAAGTATGTCTATGCCGAAATAGCTTTGAACCGTTGCGGCGATATCCGCAAAGCTTTCCCGCGTGCCGAGGTTTTTGCCCGCGCGGGTTTTCCCGCCGTAGATAAGCATCGGGACATATTCGCGGGAATGGTCGGTGGATGGCGTGGACGGGTCACAGCCGTGGTCCGCCGTGATGATCAGAATATCGCCCGCCTTCAGCAGTGCCGTCAGTTCGCCGAGCTGTATGTCAAACTCCGACAAGGCGCGGGCGTAGCCGTCTGCATCATTCCTATGCCCGTACAGCGTGTCGAAATCCACGAGGTTTACAAAGCACAGCCCGTTAAAATCCCGCTTCGCTAAAGCTATAGTTTTTGTCATGCCGTCGTGGTTGCTTTTCGTCGGGAAAGAGGACGTAAGCCCCCTGCCCGCGAAGATATCGTGGATTTTCCCAACGCCGATTACATCATGCCTCGATTCTTTTAGGATATCAAGCAGCGTAATACCGGGAGGCGGGAGAGAAAAATCCCTGCGGTTTGCTGTGCGTTTGTAGTTAGGGTATTCGCCGATAAACGGCCGCGCGATAATCCTGCCCACGCCGTGATCGCCCGACATAATTTTACGCGCCTTTGCGCAGATATCATACAGCGCGGATATGGGGACGGTTTCCTCATGCGCGGCGATTTGCAAAACCGAATCTGCGGAGGTGTAAACAATCAGCGCGGCGGTTTTTATATGCTCCCTGCCGTAGTCAAGCAGGATTTTTGTGCCTGAATACGGCTTTCCGCACAGAACGGGCATATCGAACACGCGGGCAAGAGTTTCCATTAAAGACTGCGGGAAACCGTCCGGGTAAGTCGGCAGCGGCTTTGGTGAAATCAGCCCCGCAATCTCCCAATGCCCGACGGTTGTGTCCTTGCCCGCGCTTTTCTCCGCCAGGCGCGCATAGGCCGCGGATGGCAATGCCGCCTTTTCCCCGCAGCAAACGCCGTCTATGTTAAACAGCCCCATCCGCGCAAGGTTCGGTACGTGCAGTTTGCCGCTTGCCTCAACCGCCGCAAGGGTATTGCTGCCTTCATCGCCGTAAAAGTGGGCGTCCGGAAGCGCGCCGATTCCAAGGCTGTCCAGCACAATCAGGAATACACGCCTATTCACGCTAATACCCTTCGCCCTCTTGGTTTTTAAGGATCTTTATAATCCTGCTGGTACCAAGCCGGTCCGCGCCTATGTTGAGGAACTGCCGCGCATCCTCCAAAGAAGAAATGCCGCCCGCGGCTTTAATCTTCACGCCCGGGCCTATGTTCCCCGCGAAAAGCAGGATGTCATGCACGGTCGCGCCCGCCGCCCAAAAACCGGTGGAGGTTTTGATATAATCCGCCCCTGCTTCTGTGACAATGCGGCACATCGCGATTTTTTCCTCATCCGTGAGGAGGCAGGTTTCGATGATGACCTTCAGCACTTTATCGCCGCAGGCTTTTTTGACCGCCGCGATTTCTTCGCGCACTTCATCGAGCCTGCCGTCTTTTAGCCAGCCGGTGTTGTTGACCATGTCAATTTCATCCGCGCCGTCCGCAATTGCCGCGGAAGCCTCAAACACTTTTACTGCGGCCAGTGAATAGCCGTTGGGGAAACCGACAACCGTGCCGATTTTCATCGCGTCCCCGATGTACTGCTTGGCGCGTTTTACATAGGATGGCGGGATGCACGCGGTGGCTGTGCCGAAGCGTACCGCGTCGTCGAGCGCTTCTTTGATTTGCGGCCATGCCGCGGCGGGGTCTAAAACTGTGTGGTCGACGGTTTTCAGGATTGTAGAAATTTCCATGTGAGGCTCCTTTTCATGTAGGAATTAGGAAATAGGAATTAGGAATTAGGGAGGGAAGGAGAGATAAGTTTTGTGCCTATTTAGAACCACCCCGTCAGGCTACGCCTGCCACCCCTCCAAGGAGGGGAATAATCTACAAAGGCAAGTAGGCACAAATCAAAAGTAGGGAGCGACACCAGAAGCGCTCACGCACATAATAACAGCGGAAAAAGTCTTTGATTTCTTTTATTCCTAATACCTTTTTTCGCGTTCAAGCCCTGGAGCCCGGCTCGGCTGGGTGATTGGGCGGATTATAGAACAAAGCTTTTGACGTGCGCGATGAAAGGCACAAGGCTATGTGGTTTGTCGAAATGGGGGTCCGGGGTCTCCCCGGCGCGTTTGCTTCTTTGCGCGAGCAAAGAAGAGCCTCCGCGGCTTGAGCGGTGAAAAACTGTCGAAGATGAAATCGCATTATAAACCACCCCGGCGCATACGCGCCACCCCTCCAAGGAGGGGAATTTCGGGCGGCAGATTGCCGTCCCTACGGCCTTCAGCTCAAAACGTATTCTTTTATCAAATGCTCCGCAAGGGCGTTTAGCTGTGCTTGTGTTTGCTCGTCGGTAAGTGCGCGGAGCAGCGGGATTATGCGGGTGTTTTCGTTTTGCGTCTTTATATAATCGAGCGTCTGCGAAACCGTTGCGGCGGGGTCGGCGGCGGGGCGGGTTACAAAAACGCCTTCGGCGAGGTAGCCCTCCGCCAGATCCTCCGGCAGGATTGATATCATAACTTCACCCGCTAAATCAAGCGGGCTGCCGCCATAACGCGCGTCCCGGAATGTATGGCCAACGGCGATGGCAGGTATATGAAGCGCGGTGCGGGCGCCCAAAGGCGAAAGCGCTTTTTCGGCCTGTGAAACAAATGCTTTGAGCGCGTCCGCGCGTGATTGCCGCGCGGCGTCCCGCCCGTAAAAAGCGGAGCCTGTCATATCGTCGGGGAAGCGCATACCGTCCAGGACCACCATCGCCGCGCCCGACTGCGCCAGCTCTACGGCGATATCGCAAAGGTAATCGCGCACAGGCTGGGCATACGGGTTCGACCAGGGCTTCCCGCCTTGGTCGCGGAAATTATCCAGCCACAGCATCTCGGAATTGCCGTAATGGATGGCGTTGCGGACACGGTCGCCCCTTGCGCATATGGGGTCGCTGAAGGTCTGCATCCGGGCTATCAGATAGTACCCGCCCTCGTTTAAAATTTTCGTAAGGGACGCGAGGTCAATCATCTGCTCGGCGGGCGCGCCCCAATTGATCGCGGTTTCATTTGTTGTGCGGTAAAGTATGCGCCCTTGATTATTTTTTACGTCGAGCATTACGGCGTTTATCCCATCCGGCAAACCGCGCAGGAATTCTAGCGCCGAAGCGCTGTCTAAAGCCGCCGAAAACGGCATATACACCGCGCGGAGTTCCTCCGGCGGCTGCGGGGCGGCGGGTTCGGGCTTCGGCTGGGGCGGTTGAGGTTGAGGGGGCGGGGTGGGCTCGGGTTCGGGCTGTGCTGTATCATCGGCGGGGAGCTGGGGAGTTACGCGCTCCCCCAAGCCCATAATAAAGCTGCTTATCGGCCCGTATGCGCTTATGCCCACAAACACCAGCGCCACGGCCAAAACAATCCCTATGATAACCGACAGCGGATGAGGCGCGGCGCGGTAAGGCCCGCGGTCCATGCGCCCGCGCTTGATTTTATGGCCGATAGCTTTTTTTGGCATTACAGCACCTCCTCGTAGTAGTTAGGAATTAGGAATTGGGAATTAGTAGGGGCGACCCTTGCGGTCGCCCGCAAATTACCGCGATACATCGTGCAATGCGGGCGGCAGGTTGCCGCCCCTACGGCCTTCGGCAGGATTTAGGTTTTAGGATTGAGGATTTAGGAAGGGAAGGAATTTGTCGTGTCGTCCTTTACTAATTCCTAATTCCTAATTTCTAATTCCTACGTGGGCACAACCCCCGCCGCCTGCGGGCGGCACCCCCTTCGTGCGCGAAGGGGGCAAAAAATGCGCAATATTGTTGATTGTCGTGTAATTTCGGGACGCTCGGGTGTGCGTCCCCTACGGCGCTTCGCAGCGGCGCGGAGCGCCGCAGGTTTTAGGATTTAGGATATAGGTTTTAGGAAGGGAAGAAAATTGTCGTGCCGTCCTTTACTAATTCCTAATTCCTAATTTCCAATTCCTACGTCGGCAGCCCCTGCCCGATAAGGCCGTACAGCGCAAGGGAGAGCAGGCCGATGTATACGAGCTGTACCGGAAGGCCTCTGAAGGAGCGCGGGACGGGGCTGATTGCCAGGCGCTTCCTTGCGAAATAGAGGATCAGCACCGCCGCTGTGTAGCCTGCCCCGGCGCCCAGCGCGTATCCGGTTGTTTGCCCGATGCGGAAATCGCCCTGCGCGGAAACATAAAACACGCCGAACATCGCGGTGTTGAAGGTGCTGAGCGGCAAAATACTGCGTATGCGCGTGAATACCGCCGGGAAAAATGACCGCGAGGACAGATACACCGCCGCGTAAACCGCCGCCACGCACACAAAATACGCGGGCGCGCGCATATATGTTACCAAAAACGCGCTGTCCCTGAAAAAGAAGTTTACCGCCGAAACCAGCAAAGACGACAGCAGCAGTATGCCGGTAAACACCCCGCCATATAGCATCCCCGCTTTTGGGCAGTTTAAAAACAGCACATACTTATTAAGGCCCAGCACACGGAAAAACAGCGCGTTTTCCATGGCGAGCGCGGTGAGCGCCATTATAAAAAATGCAGCCACGCCGTTCATCATAAATCAACCCTAATCCTAGTATAGCGCGTCTTTTCGCGCGCCTCCCTGCGGCGGTCAGCTAAAACCGCCATGTAAGTCAGCCGTTTTGAAATGCTCCTCAGTACCGCAAGGAAAAAACCAACATATATAAAACCGAAAAACGGGATAAGCACACCGGGCAGTCTGAACACTATGGGTACCGGGGCGCCCCAGATTGTGCCGGAGCCGAAATACTCCCGCGGAAGCGCGACCGCGAACATCATAAGGGCGAACACGGCGGTGTGCCGCAAAAAATCCCTCAGTGCGCCTGCCAGCCTGTCTTTTGCAGGTTTTTCCCTTTCGTTTTTCCCCGTCCGCTCCTCCAGCAAAAGCGCCATGCCGCCCAGCGCCATTACATACAGGTAGGTCCTGAAATTGTCGTAGACATCGGGCATAATGATACTAATCCAATAACGAGCCGCCATCATCACAAGCGTCGCCGTGCCTACGCTCAGAATGGCGCGCTTCCAGTATTCGAGCTTTCCTGCGGCAAAGACGACGACCGCCGCGCTGACAAAATGGATCAGCGCGAACTCCAGCGACATAGCCGCCGCCGCCCTCAGGCTTATTGCCGTGGCGATTACAAAGGGCAGTGTAATGCTGAGCAGGATTATCGGGCTGCGCTTTGCAAGCATACCGGGGTTAAAGCTGCGTTTTTTTAGGTATCTTCTTATTTGTGCCGGTTTCAATTAGCTTCCTCCTGATCCAACCGGCGATTTTCTCGCCGATTATGTCAAAGCCCCATACCGCCGCGTTCATCAGCAGAAGCACGAAGGCGAATTCCTCCTCCAGCCGCCCCCAACGACGGAACGTCAGCACCATCGCCGCCGCCGCCGCGCTGTACAGCGCCTTCGACCAGCCGCGCGCCGGGGACGTGACAGGGTCGCCGAGCATAAACACACTGCCGAAAAGCACCGCGCCGCTCATGCCCTCATACAATACAGTATCAAAACGCGCCATCCCCCCGCGCGGGAATATCCAGCAAAGGGCGCAGAACACGGCGATAAACACCACAGGCATCTGCCAGCGGACGGCCCTGCGTAAAACAAGGTATAATAGACAAGTTAGGATTACTAAAATATTAGTGGCGCCCATCGGGCCGGGGAAATTGCCGAACGCCATCTCCTGCCAGTCATAACCGGGGATGCCGCCCAGCATCATCGTAAAAGCGGGGGATACTGCGGTGACAACATCCGCCCCCGGGGATATCGGGAGAAGCTCCAGCGGGATGGGGTAGGAGAACACAAGGGACGGGAAACAGACCGTGACAAACGCGATCCCTGCGGCGGCGGGGTTAAAGATATTATGCCCCGTGCCGCCGAATGGATGCTTGGCGGCAAATATGCCGAATACCGCCGCCACCGCCGTGACATACAGCGGGATGGACGCGGGGAGCATCAGCGGGATCATCATGCCTGTAATGACGGCGGAAATATCATGTGTGACGGGCTTTTTCCCGCGGGCGGCAAGGCACAGCACGTCCGCCAGGCACGCGGATACTATCCCGGTGAGCATCAGCACCGCTACGCGCACGCCGTAATAATAAAAGCACATCCCGTAGATTACCAGCATAGAGAGCGCCACATCGCCCATGATTACACGTGTATGCTCATGGTAGTGGATATGCGGGGCGGGGCGGGGGCTAATCTTCACTTTCCTCATCCTCCCGCCGTGCCAATTCATGTGTCAGTGCATACTGCTTCGCCGCGATTGCCGAGCCTGATATGTCCAGGCGGGATGGGCAGATGTAGCTGCAGGTGCCGCATCCCAGGCAAAGGTGGGCGTCGTAGTCCATAAGATATTTATAAAACCCGGAGCGGACGAATTTGTTGATGTACATGGGGGAAAGCCCGCGCGGGCAGACCCGTTCGCAACGGCTGCAGCCTATACAGCTGAGCCCCCTGTCGGTCTTCGCGTCCTTGATTGCGAGGACGGCCTTGGTTGTGTAGGTTACCAGCGTGCGCTCCGTGTCCATTATGGCAACGCCCGTCATCGAGCCGCCGCAGACCACGCGGGAAGGTTCGTCAACCAGGCCGCACCGCTCCAATATCTGCTGGACCGTCATGCCGATGGAAACCTCCATATTCATGGGGTTCGCAACACAGTTCCCCGCAACCGTAATAAAAACAGTGCTTTGGCGTTTTCCCGTGGCTGCCGCCCTGTATAGGTGGATGAGCGCGCCCGCGCCGACGATCAGCTTGCGGCCTTTTTGTTTCCCGAGGATCGACGCCTGCGGCCTTGCGGGGTAACCGCCGCGCAGCCTGGAGATTTTGAAGCCTTCTATAGAGCGCGGGATGCGCATGGAAAGGTCGGTAATATGCTTGTACGCCACGATGTATACAGCGTCAGTCCCCGCGATTTTACAGCATAGCCCGATTCCGCCCAGCGCCTCTTCCCGCAGTTTCAGCAGCGGGCCGATCTTGCTGGAAACATAAGGCTCGTCGTCGATTGCGTCGGCGATTACCGCCACGGCCTTGCCCTTCGCGCGGGAGAGTTTGCGGTGCAGGAAAACGCCGTCCCGCTCATCGACAATACCGGCGGCGCGCGCGATGTCAATTAAATCATCCGCGCTGAGAGACGATATATCGCCGCTGACCGCGCGGTCTATTAAAAGGGACTGCGTCTGCGGGTTCACAAAGCGCAGCAACGGGTTGGAAAGGGCAGGCTCCTTGTGCTGGGCAAGGACGGTGCCTTTGGAGAATATGGACATTTGGACTCCTTAGTATAGTAGCTGGGAATTAGGAATTAGGAATTAGGAAGGGAAGGGGCAATAAGATTTATCCCTATTTTGAACCACCCCGTCAGGCTACGCCTGCCACCCCTCCAAAGGAGGGGAATTTCGGGCGGGAAAACCCCGCCCCTACAGCGGCGCGAAGCGCCGCAGGCGCAACCCCCACCGTCTGCGGACGGCACCCCCTTCGTGCGCGAAGGGGGCAGGGGATAGGTGCAAATTATCGCGACGCATCGTACAATGCGGGCGACCGCGAGGGTCGCCCCTACGGATTGCAAGAAAGGGAAGGGGCGGGGGTTTTGGAATTCTTTTTGATGAAGGACGGGAGGCTGAAAATCGCCCTTACAAAACCCGAAGCCGAAAACCTGCCCGTAAGCTTGGACCTGTTCGATTTAAGCTGCGCCGAGGCGCGGCGGATGATGGTGGGTTTTCTGGAGCGCGCAAAATCCGAAACGGGCTTTTCTCCACGGGATTCCAAGCTGTTTGTAGAAATCTGCCCGGATAAATCGGGCGGGTACGCGCTTTATTTTACAGTGCTGGACAGGAAAGCCGGAAGCGGCGGCCTTTATCGGATAAAGCCGCTGGTCTTTGCGTTTAAAAACGCCGACGACCTTTTAAGCGGCTGTGTGGAAACCGCGCGGCTGTATGGGCACCGTATTATAGACAGCTCGCTTTACCGCTACAGGGAACGGTATATGCTTATTGTTTACCCGCTGGATTACAGCGACCGCCTGTCATCCTACCTGCTGGGAGAATACGCCAAAAAGACAGGGGACGGGGATGTATACGCCGCGCATATTGCGGAGCATGGGAAAGCGATTATTGGGACGGGCGCGCTGGAAATTATGGCGAAGCATTTTGATGATTCGTGATGTGCAGTGCGTATAAAACCACCCCGTCCGGCTGCGCCGTCCACCCCTCCAAAGGAGGGGAATTACGCCCTGTTTTATCCTAAATTCCCCTCCTTTGGA
>Ga0099364_10009814_pt1 | contig 13254 bp, 12 predicted proteins | sample TergutTh196P3_FD_73070 | JGI IMG/M metagenome (GOLD analysis project Ga0099364, IMG submission 73070) | Microcerotermes parvus P3 segment gut microbial communities from Pointe-Noire, Republic of the Congo - Th196 P3 | ecosystem: Host-associated > Arthropoda: Insects > Digestive system > Gut ...
CCCATGGGACGCTGTAGGAGAGCGCCTGGTTGTTTGCGTGGCGCGCGTGGCGGTGGTCGGTATCCCGACCGGCGTTCAGGCTCAGTTGGTCGGCTAGCCCAAGGGGGCTGTCCCAGGTGAGGAAGACGCTCGCCTGGCGCTCGCCGGTGCTCTTGTAGCCGGTGTTGTCGAAACGTAGTCCCGCGCGCCAGGGCTTTTGGGGTTCGGTCTTGACGTCGATCCTGCTCGTCCCCGGTTCTGCGCCCGGAATCAGATCGAGGGTGGAGGCGCGCGAGGGGAGTCGGCCCAGTTGGTCGAGCATCTGTTCGAGTTCGCGCAGGTTGAGTACTTCACCGATTCGACCCGGAAAGCTCATCCGGATTTCTCGCGGGCTCGGCGTGCCGCGGCGCTCGAAGCCTTCGAGACGGCCTTCGATGACGCGAATCTTCAAAACGCCCTCGGAGAGGTCTTGCGGTGGGAGGTAGGCCCGCGAGGTGATCAAACCCCGGTCGAGGTAGGCTTGGGTGAGGACGGAGAGCAGTTCGTTCAGCTTGCCGCTGTCTAGGCAGTGCCCCTCGAACGGGGAGACGAGTTTGCGTTGTCGGGCCTCGGAGAGGCGATCGGCCCCTTCGATTTCGATGCGCGTGATGTTCACGCAGCCGCCGGGCTCGCTCGGCGGCGCGGGGGTCGGGGCGGCGGGTTCACTGGGCAGTCGCTTGAGCTCTTCGAGGCGGCGTTGCTGGTCTTCGAGCAGCTTTTGCTGGCGCTCCTGGATGAGGTTCTGGTCGCCCGGCAGCGGGACGGTTTGGGGCGGCGGAACGATCTGGGCCAGCGTCGGCGTGTAGAGCGGGAATAGCACGCAAAACAGAACGAGGCACGGCTTCGAGAGGAGGCCGGATGCGCGGGAGGAGGCAGGGGGGATGTTGCTTTTACTGCGCATAAAAAATCCGATTTCTTTTTTTTCTAAAAAAATCAACGATCTAACTGCGGAAGCTGGGATGCGAACAGATTTGCCAATGCCGACAGCAGCATAAATGGCTTTTGCATGAGATTTTTCCCCTTTTTTTATTTTTCGGTGCTACCAACTTGGTAGCGTCTCGTTAGGCATAACCCGTGACCATAAAGTCCTTCAGGTACTCAAAGAAGGGCTATGTCGACGCTGGCAAAAAGACTTCGGGAGGCAAGGCTTCTCGCGGGGATTTCCCAAGAGCGACTTGGGATTCAGATCGGGATTGATCCGGCGAGCGCAAGAGCGCGGATGAATCGCTATGAGCATGGAAAGCGCATACCCACCCCGGCGCTTGTTGAGCGCATCGCCAGCGAACTTGGGGTTCCTGCCGCGTACTTCTATGCCGTGGGAGACGATGAGGCAAAATTGTTGAGGTGGTTTGGTCGCCTCAGCGCGGATGAGCGTGCGGAACTGATGCAGAAAGTCGAGCGCGAGCCGTAATCGGCGCAAAAGCCTTGTGCCGAATCGCCAAAGACCTTGGCATGCCACCGCGAGAGCACCGTATTACCCCGGCTTTTTGGGTAGACCTGCCGCCGCGACCACCCCGTCAGGCTTCGCCTGCCTCCCCCCACAGAGTGCCGCAACCCTGGGCGTATCCGTGCGCACGTCGCCGCACTGGGCGCGATGGCGCAAGGCGTGGTCGATGAGCACCAGAGCCAGCATGGCCTCGGCCACGGGAATGGCGCGAATGCCCACGCATGGGTCGTGACGCCCATGTGTGCTCACCGTCACCGCTTCACCGGCGAGGTTGATCGAACGCTTTTCGCGGCGAATGCTGGAAGCCGGTTTCACCGCGATGCTCACCTCGATGTCCTGACCCGAGGAGACGCCGCCGAGCACACCGCCCGCGTTGTTCGACAGAAAGCCCTCGGGCGTGATCTCATCGCCGTGTTCCGAGCCGCGCTGGCTCACCGACGCGAAACCCGCGCCGATCTCGACTCCCTTGACCGCGTTGATGCCCATCATCGCATGGGCGATGTCGGCATCCAGCCGGTCGAATACCGGCTCTCCCCATCCCACCGGCACGCCGCTGGCCGCCACATTGATGCGCGCGCCGATTGAATCTCCCGCGCGGCGCAGGTTGTCCATGTACGTTTCGAGTTCGGGCAGAAGGGAGGCATTGGGTGCAAAGAAAGGACTGCCCGCGATGACATCCCAGGACTCGAAGGGAATGGGAATCTCGCCAAGCTGGGCCAGGTAGCCGCGAATCACGATGCCGAACTTCTCGGTCAGCCACTTGCGCGCAATCGCGCCCGCCGCCACCCGAACCGCCGTCTCGCGCGCCGAGGCCCGGCCACCGCCGCGATAATCGCGCACGCCGTACTTCTGCCAGTGGGTGTAATCGGCATGGCCCGGACGGAACAGTCCGGCGATGTCGCGGTAATCCTTCGAGCGTTGATCCTGGTTGCGGATCAGCATGGCAATGGGCGCGCCCGTCGTCACCCCCTCGAAAATCCCGGAGAGGATTTCCACCTCGTCCGGCTCCCGGCGTTGGGTGACATGGCGCGAGGTGCCCGGCTTGCGACGGTCGAGATCGGCCTGGATATCCGCTTCCGTGAGCGGCAGCCCCGGCGGACAGCCGTCGACCACGCAGCCGATGGCCGGGCCGTGAGATTCGCCAAAAGAAGTGACACAGAACAGAGTACCGAAGGTATTGCCGGACATAGGAGCGCCTGCCATGTCTGTTTCAATCCACATCCGGCATAGCCGAATGACATAACACGGGAAGGGGTTACGCCCTTCCCGTGTCGGATTATCCCCTTAAAAGGGGAGGTTTCAAACCGGAGATTGTTTTAGACGAAAGCAAAGAATGGACAGTCTGGCATTTGCGATGTCATGCGCCGTGCAGCCGCAGCCGTTCGATGCGAAGGTTTTAGCCTTCACATGGCGCTTTCCGGAACCTTTACGGTTCTTGAATGACTACATTTATTTGGTAGCATCGCGGCCTTGGGTTTCCCAACAACAAATAACGACGAAAAAGCATGCGAGTAACCCTGCCCATCCTGGTCTGCGTCCTTTGCGCAGGAATCATACTGGTCACTGGCGCCAACAAGGACGGGTTTTTGATGGGAAACGCGGTGGCGCAATGGTTGCCCCCCTCTCTCTGGGCCGGAATCACCAACCTTGGCAGCGTCTACGGCACTTTTTGCCTGATTGCCTCCATGCTTGCCTGGCGACCCCGCTGGGCGGCAACGCTGCTGCTGACGGTGCCGTTCGGCAGCCTCTATACCTTCGGAATCAAGCAATGGGTCGAACTGCCCCGCCCGGCGGCAACTCTTGCGCCCGAAACGTTCCATGTCATCGACTCGACGCTGCTTGAGCAGTCCTTTCCTTCCGGGCATACCCTGACCGCCTTCGTCGCTGCCGGCATCGTGGTGTTCTGCTCCCGGCAGCGGCTGGCCTGGCTCGCCCTGCCCGTTGCAATGCTGGTCGCGTTTTCGAGAATCGCGGTCGGAGCACACTGGCCGCTCGACCTGCTTGCCGGTGCGGCAGGCGGTTGGGCAACGGCGGCGATTGGCTGCGCGCTTTCGGCGCGATGGCGGTTTTGGGAAAATGTTCACGGCCAGCGCATCCTTGCCGGAATCGCACTCGTTTGCGTACCGATATTCTTTTTTGAAGACACGCAGTACCCTCGGGGAGCCTGGATGCAACACCTGCTGTGCGTCACCTGCCTTCTCGGGGCGTTTTACGCCCTGTGGCGTCCGGCAGCATCGAGCGCGCCAGATCCCAGGGTTTGAGCCCCAATAAATGCGCCCCGTTATGCGCAAATCTGGCGCTTAACGGGGCGAAGAGGGGAACCATGCCAACAACAACAGAGCAAATACCATGCCTGACATGTATCATGCTGAAATAGTTGAAAATTCATTAAAAACCATTTTTAAGTGTAAAGTATTTCGACACTGTTATTGCCGGGAAAGAAAATGAAAATCGCCACCTGGAACGTCAACTCCCTGAAAGTCCGTTTGCATCATCTCCTGGACTGGCTGGCCGCAAACCGCCCGGATGTGCTTTGTCTGCAAGAACTGAAACTGGAAGACAAGGCGTTTCCGGAGGCGGAAATCCGGGCAGCCGGTTATTACGCAGCTTTCTCCGGGCAAAAAACCTATAACGGAGTCGCCATTCTCGCTACCTCGCCGCCGGAGGACATCCTTTGCGGCATCCCCGGCTTCGTCGATGAGCAAAAACGCCTGATTGCCGCAACCGTTGCCGGGGTGCGCATCGTGTGCGGCTATTTTCCCAACGGACAGGCTCTCGGATCGGAGAAATTCGCCTACAAACTGGCCTGGCTCGACGCGCTGACCCGCTGGCTCTTCGACTCGGCACTGCCCGCTCATCCGAACCTGGTGCTCGCGGGCGATTTCAACATCGCACCCGAGGCGGCAGATACGCACCCCGAATGGAAAGGGGAAATTCTCGTCTCTCCACCCGAGCGCGCCGCGTTTCAGGCACTCATCGAATGCGGACTGACCGACACCTTCCGCCTGTTCGAGCAAGCGGAACACAGCTATTCATGGTGGGACTACCGGATGGGTTCCTTCCGGCGCAATTACGGACTGCGCATCGATCATATCCTGGTCTCCCGAACATTGCGGGATGCCTGCCGCGCCTGCGTGGTGGATAAAACACCGCGCAAACTGGAACGCCCTTCGGATCACGCGCCGGTGGTGCTCGATCTGGATCGGTCCGACAAACAGAAATGAATCTGAAGTTACACACAGGAATCATTCCATATGATCTGTCATGCTAGACTTCGGTCATTTTCTGCAAGCTCCTCTCCATGAACCTGATCGATCGCATTTCCCGTCAATTCGAGGACAGCGCCCGCGCCAAGCTCGCCGCCATCGAGTGGCTGGCGCCGCCGGTCGCTGAGGCCGTGGAGATCATGACGAATTGTCTGCTCAACAACGGAAAGATCCTTGCCTGCGGCAATGGCGGTTCAGCCGCCGACGCGCAGCATTTTGCCGCCGAACTGGTCAATCGCTTCGAGATGGAACGCCCGCCGCTGGCTGCCGTGGCGCTGACCACCGACAGTTCGGTGCTGACTTCGATCGGCAACGATTACGAGTTTGCTCAAATCTTTTCCAAGCAGATCAGCGCCCTGGGGCAGGCAGGCGATGTGCTGCTGGCCATTTCGACCAGCGGCAATTCGTCCAATATCCTCGCCGCCATCACCGCAGCGCATGAGCGTGAAATGCGTGTGGTCGCCCTCACGGGAAAGGGCGGCGGCAAGGTCGCGGAACTTTTGACACAAAAAGATGTTCATGTATGCGCACCGATCGATCGTACTGCGCGCATACAGGAAATTCACCTGCTCGTCCTGCATTGTCTGTGTGACGGCATCGATTGTTTACTTCTCGGAGTAGAAAACTGATGAAACCCTTTACAACCGCCCTGTTCTCCGCCCGCCGTGCGTTACTCGTCAGCGCATTTGCCATTGCGAGCCTCACCCTGCTGCAAGGCTGCGTTCCTGTCATGTTCGCCGGCTTCGGGGCCGGCGCGCTGATGGTGACCGACCGCCGCACCTCAGGCACGTATGTCGAAGATGAATCCATCGAATGGAAAGTTTCCGATCTCATCCGCAAGAACTTCGGCTCCCACAATCACGTCAGGGCGACCTCCTACAACCGCAATGTGCTGCTTACCGGCGAAGTGCAGGACGAAAACGTGCGCGCCGAGGCCCAGCGCCTGGCAGGCACGGTTGCCAACGTGCGTACCGTGGTCAATGAACTGGTCATTGGGCCTGCCTCTTCGTTTTCTTCCCGCAGCAACGACGCCGCCATCACCTCCAACGTAAAAGCACGGTTCGTCAACAACAAGGTCTTCTCGCCGACTCACGTCAAGGTCGTCACCGAGGCGGGAGTCGTCTTCCTGCTTGGGATCGTGTCTCGTACCGAGGGCGACCACGCCTCGGAAATCGCCAGCACCAGCAAGGGCGTCAAGAAGGTCGTGAGGGTCTTCGAATTTGTAGACGAATCCGAGGCGGTTAACTCCCGCAGTTCCCACGGCAACGAATACAGCGACGAAGGCGGCTTTCCGCCCGAAGCGCCCTGATCCCTCCGGCGACGGAAATCAGAGGGCGACAAGCGCGTTCAGCAATTTCTGGTGGACGCCGCCGAAGCCGCCGTTGCTCATCACCACCACGTGGTCGCCGGGCCGGGCTTCGGCGACCACGGCGGTGACGAGCGCGGCCAGGTTTTCGTGACAGGACTGATGCGCACCCAGGGGGGCCAGGGTTGCCCGCACGTCCCATCCAAGGTTTTCGCAATAGCAGAACACCTGATCGGCCAGACGGAGACTCTGCGGGAGCAGATCTTTCATCGTTCCCATTTTCATGGTGTTCGATCGCGGCTCCAGTACCGCGATGATCCGTGCAGCGGGGCCGACCTTGCGACGCAGGCCGTCGAGCGTGGTGGCAATGGCGGTGGGATGGTGGGCGAAATCGTCATAGATCGTCACGCCGCCCGCTTCACCGTACACTTCCATGCGTCGCTTGACGTTCCTGAATTCGGACAGGGCCGCAAGGCCGTCGGTGAGCGACACTCCAACGTGACGCGCGGCCAGCAGCGCCGCACAAGCGTTGGCGCGATTGTGCGCGCCGGTCAGTTCCCACTGTACGCGGCCAATTTCGGTATCGTCCTCGTCACGAATGGCGAGACTGCCGTCGGCATCGTCGCCCGCCACGCTCCAGCCGCCTTTCCAGCCGTTGAACCAATCCACGGGGGTCCAGCAGCCGCGCCCGAGCACGCGCTTCAGGCTCTCTTCACGAGCGTTTGCAATGATGCGGCCCGTGGCGGGCAAGGTCCGCACGAGATGGTGAAACTGCGTTTCGATGGCGGCAAGATCGGTAAAGATGTCCGCATGATCGAACTCCAGGTTGTTCAGAATCAGAGTGCGCGGACGGTAATGGACGAACTTGGATCGCTTGTCACAGAACGCGGTGTCGTACTCGTCGGCCTCGATCACGAACAGGGGAGTTTTGCCGGGACGGGCGGAGACCCCGAAATCCATCGGCACGCCGCCAATCAGGAAACCGGGGTTCAGCCCGGCCTTTTCAAGGATGAAGGCAAGCATGGACGCCGTGGTGGTCTTGCCATGCGTGCCCGCCACGCCGAGCACCCAGCGCCCCTGCAAGACGTATTCTGACAACCACTGCGGGCCGGATACGTAGGGCAATCCCTGGTCGAGAATCGCTTCCAGCAGGGGATTGCCACGGGAGATGGCGTTACCGATGACGAAAACGTCCGGTTTGAGGCCGATCTGGCCGACATCGAACCCTTCGGTGAGCGCGATGCCCGCCGATTCGAGCTGCTCGCTCATCGGCGGGTACACGTTGGCATCGCACCCCGTCACCTTATGCCCGGAAGCTACTGCCAGTTGCGCAACACCGCCCATGAAAGTACCGCAGATACCAAGAATGTGAATGTGCATGGGACAAAAACCCAAAAAGTGGAAAGGGGAGCCGAGAATGAAAAGCCAGCCCCGTGTAGAATGCGCGGGATTTTACCCGAAGGCACACATCTTTCTTCTTTCATGGCGGAATACGGTTTCCCCCCACGCGGCGCGCAACGCCGCCGCGAGATCGCCGCGCTGGCCGCGCGCATGATGGCCGAAGACGGCATCGACGATTTCGGCTTCGCCAAGCGCAAGGCGGCCCGGCGGCTTGGCGCAAGCGAGGGCGCAGCCGAATCCCTGCCGACCAATGCCGAAATCGAAGCAGAACTGCGGCGCTGGCAAACCCTGTACCAGGGCGAAGAACTCCCGGAACGTCTGGCCGGTATGCGACAGGCTGCGGTGGGGTTGATGCGCCTGATGGACAGGTTCAAGCCCTACCTGACCGGCGGCGCGCTCGATGGCACCGCCGGACGTTACGCGGAAATCGAAATCGACCTGTTCCCCGAAAGCGCCAAGGATGTCGAAATTTTTCTTCTCGATGCCGCTTTTCCCTTCGAACACCGCGAGGTGCGCAAAACGTCGCCCGATGCGCCGGAAGCGGTGCTGGCTCTGGAATGGGAGGACATCCCGGCGCGATTGTCCATCTACCCCGCACCGGCTGAGCGCAACCGACGCCAGCCCCGCGCGCGTCTGGCCCAGGTCGAAGCCCTGATCGCCCCCTCCCCGTCCAGCGAAGGCGTTGCCTGATGAGGGCAAGGATGCGTCGCGCACCCTTCAGCGCACGACACTGCCGCTGACACAGGTCATGCCCCTGATCGAAAGGCTGTAGTGACACAGTTGGTGTGACTCAGTTATCAGCACTAGACAAATTGTTGTGATTTGTTCCAAACTTCGCCCATGAAGCAACAAAAAACCCGTAAAACTCCGCCCCCCATGCCACATCGCATCCTGGCACTGCATGGGCCGAACCTCAATTTGCTCGGCACGCGAGAGCCTGAAGTCTATGGCCACACGACGCTGGCCGACATTCACATCGCGATGGAGGCCCGCGCCCGCGCGAACGGCGTGCAACTCGAGTCCTTCCAGAGCAATCACGAAGGCCAGTTGATCGACCGCGTTCAGGCGGCGGCTGTCGAAGGCATCGACTTCATCATCATCAATCCTGCGGCCTACACCCACACCAGCATCGCCTTGCGCGATGCCCTGGCCGCCGTGCGGATTCCGTTCGTGGAAGTGCATTTATCGAATATCCACGCCCGCGAGTCCTTCCGTCACCACTCGTATTTTTCAGATTTCGCCGTGGGCGTGATCTGTGGCCTGGGCGTCCAGGGCTATCTGGCCGCTGTGGACTTCGCCATTGACCGACTCCGCGAACAGGTCGGCTAGAGTCGAGCCGCGCAAACGCCGTATTTACCCGCCCCTGCCCCCCACAACCGAATCCCTCGCCGGGAGAGCATCATGGATCTACGAAAACTCAAAAAACTCATCGATCTCACTCAAGAATCGGGCATCTCCGAACTTGAAGTCACCGAGGGCGAAGAAAAGGTACGCATCGTCAAATATCCGGCAGGCGCCTCAGCCGGCATGCCCGCGCCCGATTACACTTCTTCGCTCTCGCCCGCCTCCGGCGCGCCTGCAACCGTGACCGGCGAAGCCGAGGATGCTTCTTCCCCTGAACTGCCTCCCGGCCATGTTTTGAAGGCGCCGATGGTCGGCACGTTTTACCGCGCTACCGCGCCGGGCGCCGATCCAATCGTCGAACTCGGTCAAAGCGTCAAGGAAGGCGACCGCCTGTGCATCATCGAGGCAATGAAATTGATGAACGAAATCGAGGCCGATGTCGCCGGAACCATCAAGGCCATCCTGGTTGAAAACGGTCAGCCGGTCGAATTCGGGCAGCCCATGTTCGTGATCGGATGAAGCGGCATGTTCGAAAAGATCCTCATCGCCAACCGGGGCGAAATCGCACTGCGGGTTCAGCGTGCCTGCCGTGAACTGGGCATCAAGACCGTCGCCGTGCATTCCGAGGCCGACACCGAGGCCAAGTACGTCAAGCTTGCAGACGAGTCGGTCTGCATCGGGCCCGCGCCTTCCTCGCTCAGTTACCTGAACATTCCCGCCATCATCTCGGCGGCGGAAGTGACCGACGCCGAGGCCATCCACCCCGGTTACGGTTTTCTCGCCGAAAACGCCGATTTTGCCGAGCGGGTGGAACAATCCGGCTTCGTGTTCATCGGGCCGCGCCCGGAAACGATCCGGCTCATGGGCGACAAGGTTTCCGCCAAGGCCATGATGAAAGCGGCGGGCGTGCCCTGCGTGCCCGGTTCGGAGGGCGCGCTGCCGGAAGACAATTCCCGTGAAATCGTCAGAATCGCCCGTTCCATCGGCTATCCCGTGATCGTCAAGGCGGCGGGCGGCGGCGGCGGGCGCGGCATGCGGGTGGTGCATACCGAAGCCGCACTCCTGAACGCCGTGTCGACGACCCGCACCGAAGCGCAGGCCGCTTTCGGCAACCCGGCGCTCTACATGGAGAAATACCTCGAAAACCCGCGCCATGTCGAAATTCAGGTCATGGCCGATCAGCACGGGCATGCGATCTATCTCGGCGAGCGCGATTGTTCGATGCAGCGCCGCCATCAGAAAGTCATCGAAGAGGCGCCGGCGCCGAAGATCGACCGCAAGCAGATCAACACCATCGGCGAGCGTTGCGTCAGGGCATGCCGCAAGATCGGCTACCGAGGCGCAGGCACTTTTGAATTCCTGTACGAAAACGGGGAGTTCTACTTCATCGAGATGAACACGCGGGTGCAGGTCGAACATCCGGTCACCGAACTCGTGACCGGCATCGACATCATCCAGACCCAGATCAGGGTAGCCGCAGGTGAAAAATTGCGTCTCAGCCAACGGAACATCGTATCGCGCGGTCACGCCATCGAGTGCCGGATCAACGCCGAAGACCCGTTCAAATTCACCCCCTCGCCGGGACGGATCACAAACTGGCATACCCCCGGCGGCCCCGGTGTGCGGGTGGACTCCCACGTCTACAGCGGCTACACGGTTCCGGCGCATTACGATTCGATGATCGGCAAGCTCATCGTCTATGGCGATACGCGCGAACAGGCCATCCGCCGCATGCGCATCGCGCTCTCGGAAATGGACGTGGCCGGGATCAAGACCAACATCCCGCTACACCAGGAATTGCTGCTCGATACCAATTTCATCGAAGGCGGCGTCAGTATCCATTACCTCGAAGAGCGCCTCGACGACCTGCGCGACGCCAAGAAGGCCAGCATCCCCAAAAAGAAGTAATGGGCAAGCCCGCCTGGCTCTCCGTCTCCGTCGAAGCTCGCGCCGACCGCGCCGAGGCGCTCTCGGAGGCGCTGATGGAGGCGGGCGCGCTTTCGGTCTCGATCGAGGATGCCGACGCCGGCACGATTGCCGAGACGCCGCAGTTCGACGAACCCGGCCAGGCGGTCGCCAGACTGTGGGCGCATTGCCGGGTCATCGCGCTGTTCGATTCCTCCGAACGCCCTGCCCTGGCAGCACGCATTGATGAAGCTGCCCTCAGAGCGGGAATGAGGGCCACGCCATCTTTCACCGTCGAAGAAGTCGCCGAACAGGACTGGATACGCGCCGCGCAAGATCAGTTCGACCCCATCCGCGTCACGGATCGCCTCTGGATCGTGCCCTCCTGGCACAAAGCGCCGGAACCCGACGCGATCAACATCGAGCTCGACCCCGGCATGGCCTTTGGAACCGGCTCGCACCCCACGACCCGGCTCTGTCTGGAATGGCTGTGCGAGACGGTTCGACCCGGCGCGTCCGTGCTCGATTTCGGCTGCGGTTCGGGCATTCTCGCCATTGCCGCCGCCCGTCTCGGCGCGGCCCGGACGCTGGCAATCGACATCGACGAACGCGCACTGGAAGCAGCGCGGGCGAATGCGGCGCGCAACGGCGTATCCGGCATCGTGCGCGTACAGCATTCCGGCGCGCCGCTCGATGCGACGTTCGATCTCGTCGTCGCCAACATCCTCACCAATCCGCTCTGTGTGCTGGCTCCCGCCATTGCGACCCGGATCGCCCCCGGCGGGCGAGTGGCGCTCTCCGGAGTGCTCGAACAGCAGGCCGCACAGGTCATCGATGCGTGGTCGGCCTGGATTCCTCTTGAAATCGGCGACGTGCGGGAAGAATGGGTCCGTCTGGAGGGTTGCCGATCACCGCAATAGAAAATTCTCGATGAAGTGTCTATAAATGTATGTGTACCTAAACCGTGCGCAGAACGGCTGATGATTTATCATTGCCCATTTGCGTGAGAAAGTTCATTTCCGATGTTAACTCGTTGTCCGGGTTGTCAAACCGTCTTCCGGCTCACGTCGGAACAATTGCTGGCCCGCCAGGGACGGGTGCGTTGCGGCAGTTGCCTGCACCCCTTCAACGCGCTCGACCACCTGGCCGAGTCCGATCCCAAGGCCGGGCAACAACCCAGCCGCCCGCAGCAACGCCCGACGGCCAAAACTTCAAAAACCCCCGCTGCGCCGAAACCCGCCTCCCCGGCATCCTCCACCAGCGCGGCTCCTGGCGTCCCCGAAACGAAAGCAGGCGCGTCTCTCGTTCCTCCCCCCGCTACGCCCAAAGCCTCACCGAAAACCAAGCCGGTTCTTGCGCCAGTCATCAAGAAAGCTTCGCAACGCTCATTGAGCGAACTCGACTTTTCGTCTTCAATCGACACGCAGTCAAAAGTGCCAAGACCGGTGCCCCAGTGGACTTCCTCGCAGGATTTTCCGCAGTTGGATCAGAGTTACGCCGAAACGCTTGTTCCGCCTGCGCCCGTCCAGACTCCGTTCGCCATCCCGGTCAGCGCCTTGCCGGAAGCGCCGACGCCTGTGCCGACGCCTCAGCCTGTGCCGAAAGCGCCGACGCCCGCTCCAACGCCTCAACCCGTACCGAAAACGCCGACGCCCGTGCCAACGCCTCAGCCTGTGCCGAAAGCGCCGACGCCCGCTCCAACGCCTCAGCCTGTGCCGAAAGCGCCGACGCCCGCTCCAACGCCTCAGCCTGTGCCGAAAGCGCCGACGCCCGTTCCAACGCCTCAGCCTGTGCCGAAAGCACCGACGCCCGCTCCAACGCCTCAGCCTGTGCCGGAAGCGGCGACGCCCGCCCAGACGCCTCAGCCTTCGCCGGAAGCGCCGCCATTCACCGAAGCATCGCTTCCGCCGCAAGATGTACCGCTTGAGCCGCTGCCCCAAATCACGCGAAGCCGGGAAAGCCAGGAAAGGAAACGGGTCAGGCCTCAGGAAAAATCACCCGACAAGCCACGAAAACGGGTAAAGCCGGCCAAACCGAGTCGGCTAGCTTCCACGCTCCACACCATTGGCAAAGCCCTGGAGGAACAATATACAAAATGGGGCAAGCGGCGCAAGCACGTCAAAGTTGCGCCGATCGAGACGGTCGATAACGAGGTTTTGAGCGAAATTTTTTCAAAGTTCGGTATCGAAACCAAGATCGACAAGATCGAGGCCGAATTCGATGCCGAAGCCAAGGCCGCGCGTACGGCGGCCCGCAGCAAGGACGACGCCACGAAGAGTAGCGATCCTCCCGAAAAATCTCCCCCGTCCCATTTCGATGTTTACGGCAACCTCGATGTCCATGCCCGGCATCACAAGCTCTGGACGACTGCCGTCAGCACGCTGGGAATCATCCTGGTCATTCAGTCTCTTTTCCTGTTCCGTCACACTATCGCCCGCTGGGTTCCCGCTACGCGCCCCGCGCTGGTCGCGCTCTGCAATACTTTCGGCTGCGCCATGCCTTTGCCGCGCGATGCTTCGCTGATAAAGGTCGAGGATTACAGTTTCTTTCGACACGCCAGCCGCCCG
>Ga0099364_10009815_pt1 | contig 13253 bp, 12 predicted proteins | sample TergutTh196P3_FD_73070 | JGI IMG/M metagenome (GOLD analysis project Ga0099364, IMG submission 73070) | Microcerotermes parvus P3 segment gut microbial communities from Pointe-Noire, Republic of the Congo - Th196 P3 | ecosystem: Host-associated > Arthropoda: Insects > Digestive system > Gut ...
TAACAAATTTATCGTTATGAAAAGATATATATAAAGTCTGTTAAACATTTACAATATATTTTAATTATACTTGTATTTTTCTTGTATAATGTGTGCAATCTTATTGTAAATCTTTAAAAGATATTATATAACTTTACTCGCTATAATTTTAGCAATGCAAAATGCAAACTCACAAGAAAATGAACAAAACATAATTGAAAATAAAAATGATAATACAAGGACATCTATTTATTTTCATCCTGCTGCTCTTATAACAGGTGCTGCTAATGATGCGTTACTGCTGTTTTCTACTATTGAAGCACCTATAAATTTATTCCGATCAGTCATAATTAAACCGAGTATATGCTATATTAGTGGATATAATGAATATGCTTATGACTTTGATTTACATTTAGAGGATCCAATTAGAATAGGAACTGATGTAGGTATGCGTTTTTATCCAGGAGAAAAAGGTGATGGATTGTATTTACAAACGCAAATAGGTTTGTTTGTTGTTTTTGCTAAAGAATATACATGGGGATATAATGAGTATTATGACCTTAAATTCAAAAGAACTAATAAATTTTGGCTTGATGTTATGGGTTATATAGGATATGCAAAGAAATATTCGCGTTTTAGTGTATCTATTGATGCAGGAGTTGGTCTGGAATTTATAGCAATGAAACGAGAATTAATTGGTGATGTTAATTTGAGTATTGGTTTCCCCTTAAATAAGAAAAAATACTAAAGTGACTTCTAAAATGCTGTCCTGCTGAATTTATTTCATCATCTATTTTAACACGGGGATTATTCCCCGTGCTAATAGTAATGTAAAAATTAGTAAGGTGAGAATGTATTTTTCATAAAAAAAATGTTATTTTTGTAAAAACATTTTAACAATCTAAACAATATAAAATGGCAACACTAAGAGATATTAAAAATAGAATTGCAGGAGTAACAAGTATAGAAAAAATAACTTCCGCAATGAAAATGGTCTCTTCTATAAAATCAAAAAGAGCCCAGAAACTGACTGAATCTGCACGTCCATATACTCAAACAGTAACAGATTTGTTGCAACTGCTAGTATCATTAGATAATTCATTATTGGCTGAACATATATTTTTAAAGCCGCGTGTTGAAGTAAAAAATGTGCTTATAATCGTAGTTGCAGGCGATAAAGGAATGTGTGGTTCTTTTAATAGCAATTTAATAAAATCGGTAGATGCCTATCTAAATACAGAATTTATAGAAAACTATCCCGAAGCAACTCCACATATTATAACAATAGGCACAAAGCCAACAGAATATTATAAAAAGAGAAAATATAATATTATTGGCGCATTTCCTAATGCTTTTCAAAAGATAGATTTTTCTATAGTAAAAAAATCAAAAGAGTTATTTCTTACCGATTATGATATAGGAAACATAGATAGAGTAGAGATATTTTATAGCCATTTTGTTAATCTTATGCGGCAAGAACCAACAAAATTACAAGTTCTTCCAATAAAATTTGATTTAGAATACAATAATGACAGAATAAAAAATATATATAATTATCATTATATATTGGATTCTGATAAAAAAATTATTTTTGAAACATTGATAAACCAATATTTAGATATAAGTATTTGGAGACCAATATTAGAATCTAATGCCGCAGAAAACTCTGCTCGGCTGTTAGCAATGGATAAGGCAACTCAAAATGCTCGCGACTTAATTAAAGAACTAGAATTACAATATAATAATGCTCGCCAATCGGCAATAACTACCGAAATGCTTGAGATAGTCGGTGGAGCAGAAGCACTAAGCAAAGGATAGATAATTTCTATAAACATCTGTCATACCGAACTTGTTTCAGCATCCCCAAGAAGAATAAAGTGATAACGAAATTAGATTTTTATAGATAGCCATTAAACAATTATTATTGTAAAAATGTTATTTTGCAAGTAATTAATTCACATTTATTAAAAAAATTATGTTAAAAACAATTTGCTCTGTCGGATTAGCAATATTAGGTGGGTTTATATTATTAAAAATTATAGGATTTTTATTTACGGTAATGTGGTTCGCAATGAAACTTGGAATAGTTATTGTGTTTGCAATACCGCTTTTTTTTGTAATTAGATATGTGTTATCAAAGTTGTTTAAATAGAATATGGCAAATAAGAAAGCAAAAATTATAATATCGGCTGTAATAAGTATTTTCATTTCAGTATTTTTAGTATCTGTAAGTATCTATCTTTTAGCATCGTTTGAACTGAAAATGATACCAAAATTGATAATACCTATATTGATAGTATTCTTACCTACGTGGATTTTTGTTTATTATGCGTTGTATAAAAGAAAAAAATAGTTATTTTTGTAATAACAAAGAAATTAAAATTAGATGCCAAGGTTCCAAAGCGCACGGGCGGATACATTTAAATTTGATTTCTTTTTTTTAATTTGGTTTTTTATTAAAAAAGTTTATTTTTGTAATTACAACATAGACGAATACCTACATTAAAAGAGTAGAATTACGCAGAGAAACGGATTGGCACTTCTATTGAGAACCCCTAATTGTTGTAATATTGGTATAAGTCGTAGGGTGATCCATCGGTAATTTATTCTTTTAATTGCTATTCTATGAAAAACCAAAATATAATAAAAGTTTTGGTTTTTCTTTTTTTTATTTTAAAAATAGTTGTTTTCGTAACAACCATATACTTATAATACTTACACCATCATGCTTTGTGCATCATCAACAGTTATTTATTAAAAACTACTCTTCAAATAAAGGTTTCATATCCAAATGATTAAAAACAATGTTGCTATAATTTGCTTTAATATGTTGCACGGCTTCAACTAAATCAGGGGAAGTAATACCAACTTCAATAGATTTTTTTGCCTCCATATATGCCGAATATTTATCAGCAAATTCTATTATTTTCCCGTCAAAAGGATTAAAGTTATCTACATTATATTCTTTCATTTTTTCTGTGCTATCTATTTTTTTTATCTTATTATCTACAATTATTTTGTTAGAAAATTCATTTTGTGAAAAATATTTTATTTCTTCTATCCATTCTTTTTCAATATATGGGAATATTTCTTTTTCTGCTAATTCTATTTCTATATCTGATATTAATTTGTCTAAAATTTCGGAAGAACGTTTTATAGGCGAAATTATATCTCGTGTTACTGCTTCAGGCAAATCGTGAAACAATCCACCGAAAAAGTTATTAAATAATCTTTTATCACAAACATTCAAATCGCAAGATATTAAATAAGTAATTGTTGCAACAAATATACTGTGTCCTAAAACAGATGTCTTCGGCAATCTTGGAGTTTGTGCCCAACGAGTTTGAAATCTTAACTGCCCACATAAATCTATAAAATTAGTAATAGAATGATTGTTTAACAAGTTATTAATTCCCGTTAAATCAGTATATCTATCTAATTTGTTTCTAATTTCGTGGTCAACTTTTTCATTTTGATAGGGGAAAGGATTAAATTGTTTGACGACATTAAACTCCCAAAAACTTGCATAAATATGTGCAGCATCTACTATTTTATATTCTATTTTTTCTCTATTATTTTCGCTAAATAAAAAATTACTAAATTCATTTTTAAAATCTAAATTAGATATAATTTTGTCATATTTATTAAAAATGTATTCATTTAATTTTTTAAATACATCTTTATTACTTTTTATTTTTTGGAATATAGGTGACTTAATATCCGAGGTAGCAATTCGCCGCAGGAGTTCAAAAATAGCATCTTTTAATATACAATTCCAATCGATTTTATTATTTTTTTCTTCATATTTTCCTATGCAATACACAAGCACTAATTTATGCGAATGCTTGTCCATTTCAGTAAATGGCATATTTCTAACTTTTTCGTTCCATCTTTCTATATAGAATGCTCTAAACAATTCATTTGCAAGTTTTATGTTTAATGTCATAGTTGTATTTTTTTATGTAAAATAAGGATTATTTATTATTAAAACTAAAAATATTATGGTTCTAAAAAGTAATGCACAACAGATATTAAATATTTTTCTAATTGTCACATAAAGTGAACACTGCCAAATAGTGCCGCCGATTAAAACATAAAATAATATAAATACTTTTTCATAAAATAGAATCCAAAATAAAAATGTAAAAATAAACTTTTTATTTATAATTCCCAAGCAATAACTATAATTATTTTTTTAATATTTTAAAGACATTATGCTAAATATTTTATAAAAAAAACGTTATTTTTACAATATGAGAATAATTTTTAATATTATATTGCTATTTTTAGTTGCTTGTAATAGCAAAACAAATAATAAAAATGAGCAAATTAAAATAACACCACAAGTTAATGCTTCCATTATTCATAAATATGGGTTGGAAATTATTGATACTTTGTCACATAATGTTGCTTATTATACTCAAGGGTTTGTTATTCATAATGGTGTATTATATGAAGGAACAGGGCATGAGGGACATTCGGCTTTAATTAAATACAAAAAAAATAAAATAGATACCGATAAAATAGTGAACCTTGATGCACATATTTTTGGCGAAGGCGTAACTGTTTTGAACGATAAAATATATCAAATATCTTGGCTTAATCAATTATGTTTTGTATATGATTTAAGTTTGAAAAAAGAAAAGGAAATGACGTATTCAGGTGAAGGTTGGGGCTTAACTAACAATGATTCTTTTTTAATTATGAGTGATGGCTCTGCTACGATTAGATTTATTGAGCCGAGCAATTTCACGACTATTCGTTCCTTAACTATAAAGCGAGAGAATGTTCCTGTCCGATTTATTAATGAATTAGAATTGGTAGATAGTTTGCTTTATATGAATATATATATGACTGATTTGATAATGGTTGCTAATGTTAATACGGGAGAAATAGTAGCAGAAATTGATATTTCTATTTTACGGAAGCATTTGCGAAATAATCCAACGCAAGAAGTATCTAATGGAATTGCTTACGATAAAAAAAATGATTTATTTTATTTGACCGGGAAGAATTGGAATAAGATTTTTATAGTGAGGTTTCATAATGATTAATTAGGATATTGAATAGAGGATTCTAAAAATTTCATACCGAACTTGTTTCACATAATATACAAAAACATAACACGGGGGCAAGCCCCCGTGTTAAAGTCCTATTTTGTTTTACTAAAAAAACTAAAATTTTGTATTACGCATATCACCTGAATCTAAAAACTCTACATGCATATTAAATGCTTTAGATAATGTATGTGGAGTATGCTTGCCTTCAGATAATTTTAAGTAATCCCATAATATTTCTTTATAATCCTCGTGGGCACAATTCTCTATTATTTTTTTTGCTTTATCTATTGGGCTTAAACAACGTAAATCAGCAATTCCGTTTTCTGTTATGAATATCATAGTATCGTGTTCTGTATGGTCGGTGTGCGAACACATAGGCACTATTGCACTGATATTTCCGTTCTTTGCAACGGATGGTGCTGAAAATATTGATATATAAGAGTTACGCGAAAAATCGCCACTACCACCGATTCCGTTCATCATATCTGTCCCTGTAATATGAGTAGAATTAACATTACCGAATATGTCCATCTCTATAGCAGTATTCATTGCTATTACACCTAATCGGCGAGCAATACCAGAATTATTAGATATTTCTTGAGGACGTAAAATCAATTTTGTTTTAAAGAAATGTAAATCAGAATATACTTCTTCTAAACAATCAGGAGTTAGCGTCAACGCACAAGCACTAGCAAATGTTACTCTACCTTCGCGAATCAAATCTATTACAGAATTCTGCACTACTTCAGTATACATTGTAAAATTAGGAATTTCTTTATTAGTTACTAATGTTCCTAATACGGCATTTGCAATATTTCCGACTCCTGATTGGACAGGCAAAAACTCTTTTGGTATCCTGCCTACTCTTAATTCATTAAGTAGGAATTTTATTACATTTGCACCAATCTTACTTGTTAAAGGATCGGCAGGTGTAAAAGGTGATACTTCGTCGTGCAAATCTGTATTCACTATGCCAATTATTTTAGCAGGATCTACTTTAATGTGATCATCGCCACATCTATCATTTGGTTTGTTGATAGGAATAGTTCTTCGGTGCGGCGGGACAGATGGAACAATTATATCGTGGATACCTCTTAGAGTTTTCGGATGCTTGGCATTCAATTCTACGATAATTTGATCGGCTAAATGGCACCCTGTTGCTATAGTTCCACAAGATGTTGTAGGGATTATAACTCCATCCTCAGTTATATCGCATGCTTCTATTACTGCATAATTAATTTTCCCTAAAAAGCCATATCGCATAAACTGTGATGTATAAGATAAATGCTGGTCAAAAAACTTTATATTGCCTGCATTTACCTTTTTTCGCAAATCAGAGTTAGATTGATAGGGGGTTCGCCATCCTATAGCATCTGCTTTAGCCAGTGCGCCATCTAATGAGGGACCTGTCGATGCCCCTGTAATTACATTTATTTTAAAATCTACACCATTTTCGTGAAGACCTTTTGCTCGTTCTGCGATTGCTGTTGGAACTGCTTTTGCTGCTCCTGCGGGTGTAAATCCACTAAACGCAATAGTATCGCCGTTGTTTATAAATTCGGCTGCTTCTTGTGCTGTTATAAATTTCAAAGCCATTGGTTATTTCTCTTTTTTATATACTAAATTATTACAAAAATAATAAAAAATAAAAAAATAAAAAAATAAAAAAATTTGGAAATTAGAAATAAAAAAGTTATTTTTGTAATCTTATTTGTTTAAATAGTTATTTTTTTAGAAATATTAAATACAATAATAATGAATGCAATAGTAGAAATAGCAGGGCAACAATATGAAGTTGCACCAAATTTAAAATTAAACGTTCCACATTTAAAAGGTAATTCTGGCGATAAAATATCTTTTAACAAAATATTTTTAATAACGGATGGCGAAAATATAAATGTAGGAACTCCAACAATAAGTGGCATTGTAAATGCAACTATTTTAGAACATGGAAAAGACAAAAAGATATTAGTTTTCCATAAAAAAAGAAGAAAAGGATATAAGAAGTTAAACGGACATCGTGCTGTTTATACTCGTATCCAAATAGATAGCATTGATGCTTAATTTTTTTTTAATTTAATAACAATTTTAGAGGTGTATAATGGCACATAAAAAAGGTGGTGGATCCACAAAAAATGGTAGAGATTCCCAATCGCAACGAAGGGGCGTAAAAAAATTCGGTGGCGAGATTGTAGATGCAGGGAATATTATAGTTCGCCAATGCGGAACTAAATTTCATACAGGAGTCAATGTCGGAATCGGCAACGATTATACAATTTATTCGCTTATTGCAGGGCAAGTAAAGTTTGAACCGAAAGATAAATTCAGAACAAAAGTTTCTGTTTATCCTGTTAATTAGAACTTATTTTATATATATTAGTTCTTTTGATTGCCACGCAAAAACTTAATACAAAATACGTCTTAATTGTGTAGCAATAACTAAAAAAAAATGTATTTTTGTATTATATAACATAAAAAATGGTCAAGTCCTGTGCGGCTAAAGTGTACCCAACTCCGTCAGATCTGGAAGGAAGCAGCGGTCAGTATTACTTTAGAGTGTTTCAGTAAGCTTGACCTTTTTATTTGTTCATTTGAATGTAATACTATTTTTGCCCGTCTTGTTAATATTAATAAAATCTTGGTTCAAATAATAAAAATTAGTAGATGCTTAAATAAATTTAGTATGACAGAGTAATGTGTTATTATTTTTCTTATTTTTACATTACATAAATAAATTATTACGATATGAAAGCAAAAATTATTATTATACTATCGTTTATTTTGTCGGCAAATGTATTTTGCCAGCCGACTATTAAAAATCACCTTGTAGATGATGAGGTGTTTTTTGTTAATATTATTGTTACTCCAAGTTACTACCCGAGTGCTATAAATATTTATGTATTTTATACTTTTTCTTATAGCGGTATAGTTTTTCAAAAAACAGATAATAACAAGTATTATGCTATACCTGAAATAGAAGTAACCTTTAAGGATAGCGAAGGAATTACACGCAAAAGATTTATTTCTAATGATACAATTCTTGTTGACGATTATGAAAGTACGCAAAAGAAAATATATTTTTCTAATTCCACAGAATTTGAATTAGCAAAGGATGATTATAAGGTAGTAGCAAAGTTTAATAACTCAAAAACACGCACATCACCAATAGAACATACTATTTCAAAACCTTTAGGGGATAATATGTTCATTTTGACTGACAGGTCATCTAATAAAGGTAGGGATACATTATATGTTCCTTATTCTACTAATTGTGTGCCGTATAACGCATCTTCTTTTGATATATTTATACCACATGGTATGGGTAAATATGAATATAGAGATTATATTTATATACCACAAATAAATAATATAAAATGCGTTATAGAAAAAAAAGAATATAGCAAAAATGAACTAAATTGGGGAACTTTTGAAAAAATAGAAACATCTTTTAACCTTTCAGAATATGATATAGTGTATGGTCCTCCCAAAGGAAGAATAGTTGTTTTAGGCGGTAATGATTATATTGTTGCTTGTCTTAACGCTAAATTTCAGATAGATTCACATAATTTTACTCCTGGAAAATATACTTTAAGCGTTGTTAGAAATGAAGAAATAGTAAAACAATTTCCTTTCGAAGTTAAGTGGTATAATATGCCGAAGTCATTATCCGACCCTATTTATGCACTTGAACAAATGCACCTAATACTAACAGACGATGAATATAAAAATATGAAAAGCAAAGACAAAAATGAAGTTTTTGCTAACATTATCAAGTATTGGAATAGCCGTATTATTGGTGTGCCGAAAGGCAACTATTCGACTGAAATGGTAGAGTTTTTTGATAGAGTAGATTATGCTGAAATTAATTTTAGAACACTTACGCAAAAAGAAGGTGCTAAATCGGATAGAGGAAAAGTATATATTCTTAACGGCAATCCAAACGAGATAACTACCACTATTAAAGATAAAAAAACAAACGAAATCTGGTACTATAACAAATTAAACAAAAAATACATATTTGAAATCGTTTCTGTCGGGAACTATCAATTAGTTAATATAGAAGAATAGGTGACTTCTAAAAATATGTAGATTCTAAAACAAGTTCAGCAGGACATTAATCTTTTATGCCATCATATAAATATATTGGAGAAGCACCAACTTTACTTGCATCGGTATGGTCTAATACTTTTAATTGAGGATAAAGAGATTGTATTAAAGTTGCTCCTTCTACATAAGTCCAATCATTATCGCCAAGTAAAGATGCTAACTTTCTACCAACCATATTCCTTGTTAAATGACCATAAACCCCAGAAACATCTGCACCACTTACTCCTTTATGAATACAAAATTGTTTATCGTAATGGCAATTTGTAACATTTGGATTTGGAGTTCCAACAATAGCACCTACATTTCCATTTCCTTCTACAACATTTATGTTAATGCAATTAACTATTATTGCTTTTTGTGTTTGAACATCTGCTCCTACGATACCACCTATATTATTATCACCTTTTACATAACCTGCATTGATAGAATTAGTAATAGTTGGGCGTGATGGATTTGTATTTGCTCCTGCAATTCCACCTATTCTATTTCCACTACTTTTAACCGTTCCGATATTCAAACAATATCCAATATAACCATTAGCACTATTAATATGTCCTGCAATTCCACCTGCTATACTATCAGCACTTATTTCACCTTGATTTGTAGAATTAGAAATATGATTAATATTTGCTCCCGCAATTCCACCTATATTTTGTATGCCAGTTATTGTTCCATAATTGGCACAAAAAATAATCCTTCCACGATTATTTCCCGCAATTCCACCTCCTGTGCTAAAAGTAGATACTGAAACATAACTATTACAATTATATATTAAACCTTCATTATAACTGACAATTCCGCCTGCTTGAACACCCTTATAAACAACACCATCTACATTTAAGTTTTTAATAACTGCACTGTCGCCAGCATAATCAAATAATTGCATATCCAAAGTAATTTTATATCCATTTCCATCAAAAACACCATCAAAACATCTAACTAATACACTTAATCCTATTGTTTTTTGTGGAGGATTAGTAATATTATTCATCAAATTAAAATACTTATATCTTGTATAATTATATGGTGCGATTAGTGGTGTTCTATTAACACTATCAGCAAGTTCTTCTAAATGTTCTTTAGTTGTTATTAGATAGGGATTAGATTCAGTTCCATCACCTCCACCGAAGGGTCCTTGTGCATTTGCTATTTGGCTTGCTAAAATTAGAGTAAGTAGAGTTAAATATCTTTTCATAACTATTAATTTTTTAATTATTAAATGCAAAGATATAAATATTTTGTTAAATAAAATGTATGTCCTGCTGAACTTGTTTCAGCATAGTAAAAAAAATAGTAAAATATTTAAATATTTTTACTTTTATTTTTTTTATCAAAAAAACGGCGTTTTAACGGATACCAATCTAAATGTTATCCGAATATTTTAATACTTGTGTTATTAATGTTAGTTGTCTTTTTTAATCTATAAATACTTATTACTATTGCTAAGCCGATAGCAGCTTCTGCGGCAGCAACTGCCATAACAAAAAATACAACAACTTGCCCGAATGTATCTGCCGAAAAAGAAGCAAAAGTGATAATACTTAAATTAACAGCATTAAGCATTAATTCAATAGACATAAAAATAACTATTGCATTACGCCGAGTAAGAACTCCAATAGTTCCTATCGTAAATAAAATAGATGACAATACTAAATAAAATTCTTGTGATACAATTTCCATATTACAAAAATAAGGATTTTTTGTAATAAAATTACTTTTTTCTGTAATTCTGTGCTTGTTTCTACATCTGTTTTTCTCTCTTTACTCTCCGATTTATTGGCGTGGCAATCTATTTTTTAGATTAGCACGTTGATAAAAAGTTTACTATTCTATATCGTATCCTATATTTTCTGTTTCTTCGGGGTCTTCTACATCTTCTATTGGGATGACTATTGATTCGGGTTCTCTGCCGAAAAACTTTTGTAGTATGCGTTTTGCGATAGGTGCTGCAACTACCGAACCAAATCCTGCATTCTCTACAAATACACACATAGCAATTTGTGGATTATCTTTAGGGGCAAAACATACGAACCAAGAATGGTCTCTACCTTTAGAATTTTGTGCTGTTCCTGTTTTTCCACATACATTAAGTCCTGAAATATAAACCCCGCTGGCTGTTCCGCCTGCATTTACGACTGACCACATTCCATCTTTAACAACATTAAAATAGTATGGATTTATAGGTATTTTTTTAGAATCCCAATGAATGTTTTCTACTTTTCCTGTGGCAGAATTGATAACTGATTTAACTATATGGGGCTGATAATATGTTCCACCATTGGCTATTGTGGCTGTATATGCTGCCATCTGTAGAGGAGTGCAAAGCAGTTCGCCTTGTCCTATTCCTAAATTTGCCATTCTGCCACCTAAATTTTTTGTTCCAGGAAAAGTTGTGTCATAATACACCTTGGATGGCAATAAACCTTTTGATTCGAAAGGTAAATCTATTTGAGTTTTTGTTCCGAAATTAAACATAGAACCATATTTTTCGAACCTATCTATACCAAGCCGAACACCTAAATCACAAAAAAAAGTATTGCATGAAGAACGCAAAGCATTACGAACACTTAATGCTCCACAGCCGTGACATCGCCAAGTTCTGCCGCCAATTGTGTAACCGCCATTGCAAGCAATAGTAGATTTATCTGTTATTATTCCTTCCTGCAAAGCCGCCAATGCTATTAGCATCTTCCAAGTAGAGCCAGGTGGATATCGTGATTGTGTTGCACGAGATAAGAGTGGATTGGATTCATCTGTATTTAATTTATTATATATATCGTAAGGAACTATGCCACTGAACAAACTAGGGTCATAATCGGGTTTATTAGCACAAATTATAATTTCCCCATTATTTGGGTCCATTGCTACTACTGAACCACGTCTACCTGTCAATAATTTTTCTGCCAGACCTTGTAATTCTATATCTATACTTAAGTTCAATGCAGAACCATTTTGAGGTTTTATATCGTATTCTCTATTGGCAAAACTATCTACTTGACGACCATATTGATCAACTAATACAAAATGTATACCATTCCTACCTCGTAAAATATGTTCATAGTTTTCTTCTAAACCCGATACACCAATCATATTTCCTTGTTCATAATATGGATATTTTTTTAGCAAATCTGCTGTAATTTCTCGCACATATCCCAGTATATGCGACATATTGCAATCAAAATCATAAACACGTTTAGAATCTACAACTAAATCAATACCCGGAAGTTTATCTAAATATTCTACCAAACGAAAAATTGTATTTTCATTTACATCGCGAGATATCTTAAATGGAAGCCGTAGTTCTTTTTTATCTTCTTTCTGCTTTATCAGTGTATATATGTTGTTTGAATCTAATTCAGGAATTATTTTAATAAGCAAGGGCATTGTTTCTTTTTTGAAATCATAGGGAGTGAGCGTAACAGAATATGTAGGAATATTTTGCACGATTAATTTACCTTTTCTATCATAAAGCACGCCTCGGATGGGCGTTACAGTTCGTTGTTTTATAGTTTGCGATTCGGCACGGGCATAATAGGAACGGTAATCTATTATTTGCAATTGCACCAATCTGCATGTAAGAAACAAAAAAACAAGCAAAATCAGATATTTTATTGCTTTATATCTACTTTCATCTGCTATATTTGTTTTTTTCCAAAAATCATTGTTAAACATACACAAAAATAAAGAAAAAATAAAATTATTGAGGATATACACAATATTCTACTAAATGTTGTTATGCCATATTAAATACGGAGTGACAGAAAAATATTTTTTTCTAACAAAAATAAAAAAATGGAAATTAGAAATAAAAAAGTTATTTTTGTATTCTAATAAAATTGATACTAACTTTTTAAAATAAATATTAAGGATTAAAGCAATGTTTAAATCAAAACATTATCAAGGGAACGGCACCCTTGCAAATGCAAAAAATACCGACACCTCCTCCTATACCTGCATTTGTAGTAAAATTACTACAAGCAATGTAGTAGAAACCACTACACGGGGGGGGGTAACTACTACAAGCCGTGTAGTAGAATTACTACAAACAACCCGTATTGCTGAACTCGTTTCAGCATCTACTAATTTAACAAGAGATCGGAAGAGCAC